>OGJZ01002061.1_pt1 | contig 15942 bp, 17 predicted proteins | sample 1572321 | NCBI WGS metagenome assembly OGJZ01 (sample SAMEA2582086, study PRJEB24529) | metagenome | biome: Human gut stool | place: China | collected 2011 | reverse complement strand
TGGCGTGTCTGTCCGCAGCTGGCAAGCGAATGTAAAGACTGACTAAGCATGTAGTGCCGAGGATGTAGGAATTTCGGACGCGGGTTCAACTCCCGCCAGCTCCACCAAATGATGATCCGGATACGTCCGGTGAAGTACAGAAAGCCCGCACGGCACAAGCCCTGCGGGCTTTTTTGTGTCTGTCGTTGTCCGAGAACATCCGGCTAATTCCGGTGATTATTGGTATACGTTTAGGTATACGGTAGGATGTATACCTAAAAGCGTATACCAATTCATGAAGGAGCGGCCACAGTGGCACGGACAACACGCCCCCTTACCAACACCGAAGTTCTTCGCGCTAAAGCGTTAGAGAAGGATCTAACTCTACATGATGGCGATGGCCTTTTCCTGATAGTGAAAACCAGCGGGAAAAAGCTCTGGCGTTTCCGTTATCAACGTCCAGCGACAAAACAGCGGACAATGATGGGGCTTGGTGCTTTCCCCGCCCTTTCACTTGCTGATGCTCGGGGGTTAAGAGCGGATTACCTTGCCTTGTTAGCTAACGGAATTGACCCACAAATTCAGGCCGAAGTTGCAGAGGAACAGCAGCAAATCGCTCTGGACAGTATTTTCTCAACGGTCGCCGCTAACTGGTTCCAGCTCAAAAGTAAAAGCGTTACCCCTGATTACGCAAAAGACATTTGGCGCTCATTGGAGAAAGATGTATTCCCCTCCATCGGTGAGATCCCTGTTCAGCAAATCAAAGCCAGGACACTGGTTGAAGCTCTTGAGCCAATAAAAGCACGTGGAGCACTTGAGACTGTGCGCCGGTTGGTGCAGCGCATTAACGAGATAATGATTTATGCCGTAAACACTGGCCTCATTGATGCTAATCCAGCATCAGGTGTTGGGATGGCCTTTGAGAAGCCCAAAAAACAAAATATGCCGACGCTGCGGCCAGAAGAATTGCCCAAGTTGATGCGTTCTTTGATTATGTCCAATCTGTCTGTTTCGACGCGCTGTCTTATTGAGTGGCAACTTCTGACCCTTGTGCGCCCTTCTGAAGCCTCCGGCACTCGGTGGGCAGAGATCGATCTCGATGCAAAGCTCTGGACGATTCCAGCCGAACGGATGAAGGCCAAGCGTGAGCATGTTGTTCCCTTATCGCCCCAGGCATTAGAGATTCTGGAAGTGATGAAACCAATCAGTGCTCATCGTGAACATCTTTTCCCAAGCAGGAATGATCCTAAACAATCTATGAATAGCCAAACTGCTAATGCTGCTCTTAAAAGGATTGGTTATGGCGGTAAGCTTGTTGCTCATGGTTTGCGTTCTATAGCTAGTACGGCAATGAATGAAGCTGGCTTAAACCCTGATGTTATTGAAGCAGCTCTCGCGCACAGTGACCGCAATGAAGTAAGAAAGGCTTACAACCGAACAACATATTTATCTCAGCGAAAAGACCTCATGAACTGGTGGGGGAATTTCATTTACTTAAACTCTAGTTTATATTTAAAAAAGGAATCAGCATGAGCAAATATCTAAAAATTGACCTTGCTTACGACTTTTTGATAGAAAAAGAAAAGCAAGGAGAGACGTTCAAACTTACCGAGTTATCACAGGCTAGCACTTGGTCTATAAAAACATGTTCAACACACATTTCGAAAAAGCTCAGCACTTACTTTCAAAGAGAAGGTGATGATTATATAACCAACGGAATTTTATTTTTAAGTAAAAATGATTTCAGGGCAGCATTAAGTCAAATATCCTCACTAATCAATAATTACTCAAGAAAAGGCATTCTACTCAACAAATCCAAAGAGTTTGCTATGTTAGGGGTTTCCACATACAACAACCCACTAATTAAGTTTAAAACCTATGGGTTTATAATTAATATGACAATTGCCTTCACTTCACTTTTTCATGCTATTTTCGAAAAAGAAGGCATTGACTATTATTACAAAGATCGAGATGGTAATACAATTTTTATCGACGGTGAAGAAAAAGCGTGGGAACTTAAACAATGCTGCGATAATTACTGGCAAGGAGAAGAGTCTGCTGTAAAATCCAATATATTATTCCTCGTTGGCTTAAGAAATAAAATTGAACATCGATTTTTACCAATTATCGACTTAACCTGTAGTGGAGAATGTCAAGCTGCATTAACTAATTTTGAAAATATTCTTACCAAAGAGTTTGGTGATGAACATGCTCTTTTAGTCAACCTAGCTGTATCAATGCAATTAAGTCGTGCATCACTTGAAGCAAAGATAGAAGCTCTAAAACAATTTCAATCTCAAAACTATGCTGTTGTTAGAGAATTCATGGAAATGCAGCACAGAGAACTTAGTAATGACATTCTGCAAAGCCAAGAGTATAGAATAAAGGCTTTTCTAGTACCAAAAATAGGAAATCATGCTGCATCATCAGACATCTCAATAGAGTTTGTGAACTTTAGAAAATTGAACGAAGAAGAACAAGCGCAATATGAGCAAGGAATTGCTTTTATAAAAGAAGTTCAATCCCCATATATTCATAAGCCATCTGATATTGTTGAGAAGGTTAAAGAAACACATCAATTCTTCAATATGGCTTTGCATACTAAATGTTGGAAATTTTTTGAAGCACGCCCAAATGAAATGAATGCGGAATTTAAAGGCAGACATTCTGGATTCATTAAAGGTTACAACAACTACCTTTACACCAATGATTGGATTTCATTCCTCAAAGAACAATTGGCAGTAGAAGCTACATTAGCAGAGATAAGAGCAGCTTAATAAGCGGGAACTATAATGCAAAAATACTTTAGAATTGATAAGGATTGGGGTTTCACTAAGGCATTAGATGAAATTAATCAATACTATCGTCCTGGTGGAATAGGCTCGGGACCAGCTCGCAATGTGCATATTGAAAATTGGGGGCTTCTCGTAGGCAGAACCCGAGCGCTTGCCGAGATTAAACTTGCAATCGAAGAGCATAGGACAAAAAAAATCTTTGCGATTATATCCACATGTCCAACTCAACATTAAACAGACTCATCGATTTTTTCAAAGAACTACCAGATGATAGTACCAATAATAAAGTTCAGCAAGGAACATCCATATCCACACACTTTCTTATGCGCCAAGTTGGAAAAGGTGGTAATGCGGTTGTCTGGAAAGTTCGAAAAAGTGATGGGACAACATGTGTTATGAAAGTTGTCAAAAAACCCAAGGGAATAGCCCTAACTCGATTTAATGACGAAATAAGTATTTTAAAAAAAATAAAAGCACTAGAAAACCCCTCAATTCACGTGATACCTATTATTGATAGTTATACACGACTGGAGGACGATAACTTTGCCTGGTATACCATGCCTGAAGCTACTCCCTTAGAAAAACACATCACTGAAACATCTCCTTCAATATTATCAATTTTAAAAGGATTACTAGATATTTGCATTACTGTCGAAGCCTTACATAAAGAAAAAATTTACCATCGAGATATAAAACCAAACAACTTCTTGCTGTATAAGAAAAAATGGTATCTAGGCGACTTCGGAATTGCAACATTCCCAAACAAAAACAATGTTACTAAGGAGGGAGCCAAGCTTGGTTCATTACATTTTTACGCACCGGAAATGCTCTCAAATACAAATGAATGTTCTGGCGAGCACGCTGATGTTTATAGTTTTTCAAAAACAATGTGGGTCTTGCTAAGCGGTCAAAAATATCCTTTAGGTGGGGAGTTGCGACTAGACCGTGAAGAGGCTCTACTTTCAACTTTTTGTAGTTTTAAAAATATATCGCTTTTAGATGAAATAATTTCCCTTTGTACGAGCCACATCCCTTCCAACCGCCCAACAATGACAATCATCCGTAGTTACATACAAAAGGTGATAGATAACGCGTAAATAATTAATTAATGCTCAGCGCGCAATGCTCTCCCCGCCACGCCTGCCCGCTTAAGAGGTCACTTTTAATGCAGGTGCATGAACCGGCTCAGGCCGCGCCGGTACTGGCGTGGCGGGGGAAATAAAATACGGGGATTTGCATGCAAAACCATGCACCTTATGGATGCATGGCTTAATTCGGGAAAAATGACGGGATTTACGGGGATTTTTTGACAGGCTACTGCGCGGCCAGTTCGGTGCGTCGGCGGGCGTAAATCATGTTCTGTGCAGGGGTGAATGTTTCACGATTATCATCCCGAGACGGCGCGTCAGGCCTGTATCCGATGGCCGTTAAAATATCGCTGTCCTGTGCAGAATAATTAATGTCATTTCCTGCGGTCAGCCAGACGGAAAGAGCTTCACGGAGATATGCCATTGAACGGTCAAGCGCGCGGTTTTTTATCATCGCGGGCTGGTTTTTAATCCCCATCAGTTCTGGTGCCAGTGCGGCGGCCAGCTTTGCGCCGTTCTGCTGCATAAAATCATGCAGCCGGTTACGAATGCTGATGCACTGTACTTCCTCATGTGAGCGGATATAGCGACCGGCGGCCTGATTAATCTCCCATTTTTTTGTATCGATGAGCTCCCGCAGCGTCTGTAAGCGGCGGGAACCCGTTGCGTCATCCAGCAATAAATCCCGATATTCCAGCTCTGCAGCGGCCAGCTCAGCTTTACGGTTCATCCACGCTGCTTTGTTCGTCTGACAGGCTTCGAACGCATTTTGTAAGGTCGGGCCAGTCATTATCGTCTCTCCTGATTATGGCTGAATGGCGAGCTGTAACACCCTTTCACTTTGCGGGTGGTTCTGGTTTTCGGCGGAGCGGGTTCGGCCTTCTTCTCTTCCGCAGGGGAGCGGATAATCTCAAAAATGGATTCATGCGTTTTGAACGTCGTTGAGCAATACACATTCTGGCACTGCAGATAGCTCTCTTTTACGTTCTCAGACATATATTTGCTGGTCCGGACGTGGGCGGCCTGACCACAATTAGGGCAGCGCATCATGACAGTAACCCCCTTGCTTTCAGGCTGGCTTCACGCGCCCTCATTTTTTCCTGCCAGACCTTACGCTGAACGGGCGTGGCCGCAACATCATGCTCCATATGCGGCAGCGTGGAGGCCGACAGCCCTGTTTTAAACAGCACCGGCTCATTGGTCACACGGATACTGTAGCCCTTCACGGCCTGTTCAAGCCACGCTTTCACCTGCTGCATCACAACCTTTTCCGGTTCGATATATCCCTCGTGCCCGGTCGTATTAGCAAGCGGATTATTAAGGACCAGTATATTGAGTTTCATTGCCCTGACCAGCGCACTACAGGTGTCACGCAGGGCAGCATTTAACTCATGCTCTGCGTACTGGCTGAGGACGCAGTGATGTGCCTGACGATACGTTCTGGCCGTCCGGTCGCAGGCTCCCTTAAGGTTGTCCAACTCAAAAGACAGCACTTCAGCCATATTGTCACATTCCTGCACCAGTTCCCGGCATGCCACGCGCGCCAGATGGCGTTGTTTCAGCTCGTCGGTAATAACTGCACCTCCGGCACGAAAGGCAGTACGCCATGCACCGGAATCATTGCTGTTTTCCTGCTCCAGTTCGTTTTTTTGTGCTTTTACCTGGCTGATGGCCGCCGTGGTTTCATCCATACGACTGGCACTGGCAAGATGCGCTGACCGGGCAACCTCAAGGCGTTCCATCGCGGGTATCAGGTAGTCGGGAATGGCGGTGGTATCGGTCATGTCGGGTCTCCTCTTTGTTTCAACCTGAGGAGATTCTGCCGCGCCAGACACAACAACACGATTCATTGCCGTTGTGGCAAAAATGGCACAAAAAGACCTTAAAACCCGGCTGGCCAGAGAAAGGTCGCAGGAAAGCCTTATTCACTGTTTGTTTTTTTACTTATAACTATTCACTACTGTTCACCTTAAATAAAAAAACAAGTAATACAGTAAGTTAAATGGTGAACAGTTGAGGGTCTGACTGTTCACCGACTGTTCACTACTGTTCACCTTGTGGATTTTGACCGGCCTGTTTACTTAGACTTTATTTCGATTAAAAAATGAATATATATATATAAAAGTAATCAGAAATGGGCCATCGGTTTGCCAACGTTTACCAAAAGATGGCCAACGTTTGCCACTGTATAAAAATTGTTCTGTTGTGTGGTGAAGCACTACAAAATGACTTGTTGCCCTGCGTAAAAATATTCACAAAATAGAGAGCTACCCGAAGCCGGACGGACACGACCGGCACTGTATGGACTTTGTGAGGTAGCCCGATGCACACCGCTTATTATTCCCCGTCTTCTGCCCCTGCCGCGCCGCTGATGCCGGTCTCTGATACCGTTCACGAGCGCTTTATCCGTCTGCCCGAAGTGATGCATCTGTGCGGTCTGTCCCGCTCGACCATTTACGACCTCATCAGCCGGGAAGCCTTCCCGAAACAAATCTCCCTCGGTGGAAAAAATGTGGCGTGGGCGCACTCAGAAATCACGGCATGGATGACTGACCGCATTGCCGAACGCAACCGGGGTTATGACGCATGATGATGACCATTCAGCAAACAGCCCCTTTTACTGGCTTGCTTCTTTTTATCGTTTCCAGGTATAGTTTTCCCGCTGTCGCAAAATCGGCAGCCGGGCGTGGAAACCCGAGTAATCTAACGGCGACACCTGACGCGCCATGCGTCTTTTTTTGTGTCTATGCCCTCGTGCACCTGTTACTTGCGCAATGGTTTCATGACCTTTGCCGCTATCGAGTAATGGTGGCTCAGGCGGGGCCGACTTCGGTCGGGCCGGTATCCGTTAGAGCCGGTATTTCCACCCCCGTCTGGGCTACCACCACTGAGCGTGGAAACTCCGGTGGTAGCATAACCTGCTATCTAACGGAGGTTGCCCTTATGGCTACGATCCTCACCCCGTCATACCCGCAGTTTGTCTTTGTGTTTGCCGCCGTTCGTCGTGCAGACCGTAAACCCTGTATCTGTATGCTCCGCACCGTTGCCGGTGATGAACACGCTGCACGTCGTTCCCTTGTTCGCGATTACGTCCTCTCCTTCGCTGGCCGTCTGCCGGTTGCGGAGGTGCGCGCATGAGACACCCCACCATTACCGCCCGTGACCTCGAATGCCTTGAACATATGCGCAACGTCGGCCAGCTCGTCAATGAGCTGATGCAGGTGCAGGACTGCGCCACCGTTCGCCGTGACCCGGCGCAGCAGTTACAGCTCACCTCCGTGATTTACCTCATGACCGCCCAGCTCGACGGCGTGGTCGAACGCTGCAATCAGCACTGGCTGACCGGGGAGAGCAACGTATGAAAAAACCATTACCGCCCGTATTACGCGCCGCGCTGTATCGTCGCGCCGTGGCCTGTGCATGGCTGACCCTGTGCGAACGCCAGCACCGCTACCCGCACCTCACCCTCGACGCGCTGGAAAGCGCGATTGCCGACGAGCTGGAGGGCTTCTACCTGCGCCAGCATGGCGAGGAAAACGGTCGCCAGATTGCCTGTGCTCTGCTGGAAGATTTAATGGAAGCCGGACCACTCAAAGCCGCACCGTCGCTGTCCTTTCTCGGGCTGGCCGTGATGGATGAGCTTTGCGCCCGTCATATCACGTCGCCGGTACTGCACTGAGGGAGAAAACAACGATGAAAACGAACGTAACAGAAACGGTAAAACAGGCGTGCGGTCACTGGCCGCGCATTCTCCCGGCGCTGGGTGTGAAGGTGATTAAAAACCGCCATCAGTCCTGCCCGGTGTGCGGCGGCTCTGACCGTTTTCGCTTTGACGACAAAGAGGCGCGCGGGACGTGGTTCTGTAACCAGTGCGGCGCGGGTGACGGGCTTAAGCTGGTTGAGAAAGTATTTGGCGTGTCGGCCTCCGAGGCCGCCGGAAAGGTGAAAGCCGTGACCGGCAACCTGACGCCGGTTGCCCCGGAAGTGATTGCGGCCGCAGAAGCTAAAATGGAGGCTGACCGCAAAGCGGCGGCCGCGCTGGCCGTAAAGCTCATGGAGAAAACCCAACCGGCCACCGGCAACGCCTACCTCACCCACAAGGGTTTTCACGCGCTGGAATGCCTGACGCTCGTCGCCACACATAAAACCGGCGGCGTGACGTTCCGCGCCGGTGATGTGGTTGTCCCTCTGTATGACGATGCCGGGGCGCTGGTTAACGTTCAGCTTATCAATTCTGACGGTCTCAAACGCACCCTGAAAGGCGGAGCAGTGAAAGGGGCATGTCATATCATCGGGGGGCAGAAACAGGCCGGAAAACGTCTGTGGATAGCGGAGGGCTATGCGACCGCGCTCACCGTGCATCACCTGACCGGGGAAACCGTCATGGTGGCGCTGTCCTCCGTGAACCTCCTTTCTCTGGCGAGCCTTGCCCGACAAAAACACCCGGTCTGTCAGATTGTGCTCGCCGCCGACCGTGACCTTAACGGCGAAGGCCAGAGCAAAGCCGCTGCGGCCGCAGACGCCTGTGAGGGTGTTGTTGCCCTGCCGCCGGTGTTCGGTGACTGGAATGATGCGTTTATGCAGCACGGCGAAGAGGCGATGCGGAAAGCGATTTATAACGCCATCCGGCCACCGACTGACAGTCCTTTCACTACCATGAGCGAAGCGGAATTTACCGCCATGAGCACCAGTGAAAAGGCAATGCGGGTGCATGAACATTACGGCGAAGCGCTGGCCGTGGATGCGAACGGCCAGCTCCTGTCCCGCTATGAGGCCGGTATATGGAAAATCATTCCGCCGTCAGATTTTGCCCGCGACGTGGCCGGGTTGTTCCAGCGTCTGCGCGCCCCGTTCTCGTCGGGGAAAATCGCCTCAGTTGTTGAGACCCTGAAACTGATTATTCCGCAGCAGGATACACCGGCGCGTCGTCTGATTGGCTTTCGCAATGGCGTACTCGATACCGCCACCGGAACATTCAGCCCACACCATAAATCACACTGGCTGCGCACACTCTGTGATGTCGATTTTACCCCGCCGGTGGAGGGCGAAACGCTGGAAACCCACGCGCCGAACTTCTGGCGCTGGCTCGACCGGGCGGCCGGTAAAAATCCACAAAAACGCGACGTGATTCTGGCCGCGCTGTTTATGGTGCTGGCGAACCGTTACGACTGGCAGCTCTTTCTTGAGGTGACCGGGCCGGGTGGCAGTGGCAAAAGTATTCTGGCCGAAATTGCGACCATGCTTGCCGGGGAAGATAACGCCACGTCGGCCACCATCGAAACGCTGGAATCACCCCGCGAACGCGCTGCGCTGATTGGCTTCTCGCTAATCCGTCTGCCTGACCAGGAAAAATGGAGCGGTGACGGGGCAGGACTCAAGGCCATCACCGGCGGGGATGCGGTCTCCGTTGACCCGAAATACAAGGATGCGTACTCCACCCATATTCCTGCGGTGATTCTGGCCGTGAACAATAACCCGATGCGCTTTACCGACCGCAGCGGCGGTGTTTCCCGTCGCCGGGTGATTCTGCATTTCCCGGAACAGATTGCCCCGGAAGAACGCGACCCGCAGCTTAAGAATAAAATCGCCCGCGAGCTGGCCGTCATTGTGCGGCAGCTTATGCAGAAGTTCAGCGACCCGATGACCGCGCGCGCACTGCTCCAGTCACAGCAGAACTCCGACGAGGCGCTCAGTATTAAACGCGACGCCGACCCGACATTTGATTTTTGCGGCTATCTGGAAGCCCTGCCGGAGCCTGAGGGGATGTATATTGGCAATGCCAACATTATTCCGCGTCAGCCGCGGCTGTATTTGTACCATGCCTATCTGGCGTATATGGAAGCCCACGGTTACAGGAATACTCTGAGCCTCACCATGTTCGGTAAGGGGTTGCCAGCCATGCTGAAAGAGTACGGGCTGAGTTATGAGAAGCGCCGAAAAAATCAGGGCATACAAACCAATCTCGCGTTAAGAGAGGAAAGCAATGCCGACTGGCTGCCGAAATGTGATGACCCCCTAGCGAAATAACCTGACCTGACCGGCAATCGCCGGTCTTTTTTTTGCACTCTCAGTCCAGACATCATGCACAATTTAAGATACAGTTCTGAGTGAGAATTGATTCAATGTAATGAAACAATCGTATGATTGCATAGCAATGAAGGAAGTCGCTATACTTCATTTATCACGTTTAATTTTCCCATATTAATAGAACTTACTGGCGGTTATTAATGATAAATTTCAACCATCAAGGAAGCGCAATGGAACTATACACAGGCAGCTCCGATGAAAAAGATGCAAGTTATCTCCTTTCTTATTTGGATGATGTTTTAACCCCAGCATCTGAAGAGTTTTTTACAATACTAAACAACAATACACTGAAGCTTCATCATGTATTTTCATTTAACGCAATCTTGGCTCACGTTGTTGATTACATGATATTTATTGCAAAAAAGAAAACTGAAATAACCAGAACTGATTTTATTAAAAGCTTTGATAAACGATATGAAGTGGATGGGAGTAAGCACATTAGCAATAAGTTTTCTCTTTTGGATGCGATTAACAACTCATTCAAGCATGTTGAACTGGATAAAAAAAGATATAAGGAACTTATAGAAAAATATGGAGATTTATCTTTTCACAGTCTTAAAGCTGATAATGGTAAGGTTTTCTTTGAAATGCCCTTATACAAATTTGATTATGCGAGGGTAGTCCTTAGACCTATATCAAATATTTTCAACTGCCAGTTAAGAAATATTAGTGACATTGACGACTACATAAATGGAAGAATTTATGGCAGTAGTGGTTATGGACATTTCGACTACGATTATGAACCCTGGGATGCCATTGATAGGATGATAGATTACTGTAATGCTGAATGCATGGACTGCGGCGAAAGTGACAGCAATTGTGATTGTCAAAATTTCATTTATGAAAGTAAAAATGGCCAATTTAATCCAGATACAGATCCAAGATTCAACTTCGACGATGTGATGTCTAACATTAGTGGAACAAGAGAATGGCGAAAATGACCGCAAGTCCTTAAGGATTCGTATGGTAATCCTCTGTGAGCAAGTAAAATGAACAGTAAAGTGTTCACTGTTCACCAACCATTCACCACGTAATATCATGAATTTTATAAATAAAAATGCACAGTGAACAGTATGAACAGTTTTTCTAAAAAAAAGTTTTTTCTTGATGTGATCTATCCAAAAACAGGCTCTCTTAATCACAGGAAGCGCTGCAACAAATCGCCATTGGTATACGCTTAGGTATACCGAAGAAAGCTGAATTGATAAAATCCACCCAATAACAGATACTTACGCGAATTATTCAGACTCCGCCAGCCCACCAAAATTCTCCATCGGTGATTACCAGAGTCATCCGATGAAGTCCTGAAAGCCCGCACGGCGCAAGCCCTGCGGGCTTTTTTGTGCCCTCAATTTGTCCCGCGAAGTCTGAAGAGAACTCATTAAATCCGAACCTTTTAGGCCCATTGATAGGCCCAACGAAAAGCTCTGTTGTTTTCGCGTTACCAATTACCCGGCAACCCATCCCTCTCAGAATTAGACCACCAACGACACCTTTCACCCTCCGGCCGCGTCCGCGGCCGGAGGGATAGATTTACCCCTTGTGAGAATACGCGTCCAGCATGGCAAGGACCGCCCGACGCGCCGCATCGTCTGCGATATTGTCAGGCAGCGCATCAGCCCGCAGGTTGACATAAGCGTCAGCAGCCCTTCGAATGGCAATCCCGACGGAGTGACGATCGTGTGTTGCCAGAGTGGAAGTCAGCAGGCCATCGGGATCAATGCCGAGGGCTTCTATTCGACGAACGCCGCGTTGCGGTAGATTGGCGCGACGAAACAGCATCGGTCCCAACACTTGTTCCCGGAAGAAAGACAGCATCCCCAGCGCTTCGAAGAGTTCCCCCCTGCCCAGTTTAACCACGGCATAATGCAGCCAGATCCAGGCCCGGGACTCAAACCACTCCGGCGTCATGTTCGGCCAGTGCGCGCAAAATTTTGCCAGCTGTCGCTTGAGAGCATCGTTATCACGGGTAAATAGCACGGCAGGCTCCTCAACGCGCTGAGTGAGCATGTCCAGGGTGATAAATTTCAGATCGACATGCAGAAGTTCCGGGCCAAACAGGCAGATCAGCAGGCGAGGCTCACCGACGTGTTCCCCGGTGAAAGCATGTAGCAGATGGCCGAGCGTTCCGGCGAACGCCATACGCTGAGCCATGATTTCGTCATAATAGAGAGGGTCGATCACCACCACGAAATCCAGATCGGAGTATTGATCAAACCCGCCATGGATAAACGAGCCGCCGGCGAGAAGGGAGTGGATCCGCGAATCAGACTGTAATTTAAGCTTCAGTTGCTCTGCAAAACTTCTGTGTAAATCGGGTAGCGTATTAAGCATACTTTTTCCTGTTCACAAAAAAGACAAAGCATTACAGAATATCGAGCGATTCATCAGCAGACCAGATATTTCTGCTGGAACCCTACCCTCCATCGCGAAGCGCTAAATGCAAGCAATACTCCCCTCAAACCACCTCGCTCATCCACTCAGCAAACGCCCGCACGGCGGGAGAGAGAAAGCGCTGGTGCGGATAGAGCAATGTGACGGGTACCGGGGGCGGCTGCCAGTCCGTCAGCACTTCCACCAGTCTCCCCTCCTGCAGGTGGTCAGCAACGATATTCTCCGCCAGCTGCGCCAGCCCAAATCCTGCCAGGCACATTTTTATATAGAGCCCCGTTTCATTCACCGCGGCGTTGCCGCTGACGGGTACAGAAAAGATCTCGCCATGGCGAACGAAGCGGAACTCATCGGCCCGCCTCGCCTGACCGGAGAAATAATGCACAGCCCGGTGCTGAGAGAGCGCCTCCGGTGACGGCGGCACACCATATTCCCTGAGATAGTCCGGTGACGCGCAGGTGACCCAGCGAAAGCGGCCCAGAGGGCGGGCCACCAGGCTGGAGTTGTTCAGCTCTCCCGTTCGTATCACGCAGTCGACGCCTTCCTGAATGAGATCGACCTGGCGATCGCTGACGCCGATCATCAGGTAGATATCGGGATAGCGCCGGTAAAAGTCCGGCAGATGGGGCATGACGATGAAATGCGCGATGCCCGCGGGCATATCAACCCGCAGGCGCCCCTGAGGCCGCGCGACAGACTCGCTCAGGGTGGATTCACTATGTTCGATGAGGGCGAGAATTTCCCGGCACTGCGCCAGATACTGCATCCCTTCCGGGGTAAGGCTCACCCGCCTTGTGGTCCGGTTCAGCAGCCGTACCTTCAGGTATTTTTCAAGGTTTTTAATGGTACTGGTGACAGTGGAGGCCGGCAGGGAAAGGGTTTCCGCGGCACGCACGAAGCTTCCTGCCTCCGCGACGCGCATAAACATCTGCATAGCCTGAATACGATCCACCTTCTTTCTCTCCTGTAGCGAGCAGCTTACCGACAGACGGCATGATTATTCGTGGATTATGAATAATGAAAACAATTTACGCACCTTTTTACGCTTAATCGCCTGGCGTATCGTTGCACGGTGGATTACGAAAGGGGGCCAGAAAATGAACATGCCCTCAATAAATATCCAGATAATCATTACGTTAAATAGCATGTACAAAGGAAAAACCATGTCCGTTCAGCCTGTCGAAATAAGTAAGGCCTATCGTTTATTGCAGGTCGGGTCCACCACCATGATTTCCGCAAAATATGATGGCGTCGAAAATGTCATGTCAGCCGCCTGGGTTGGGCTGGCAGGCGAGCGAAAAGTGGTGGCCTATATTGGCACCCAGGCTTTCACTCGTCAGCTGGTGGAAAAGAGCGGCTATTTCGTGGTGCAGATCCCCGTAGTCAGCCAGATGGCAACCGTTCTCTACGCTGGCGGGCGCAGCTATGCCGACGCGCCGGATAAAAATGACACCATCCCCTTCTTTTATCAGCCGGAATTTGATCTTCCTCTTGTGGCAGGCTGTGCGGGCTGGCTGGTGTGCAAAGTGATGCCCTACCCGGACATTCAGCAGCAACACAATCTGTTTATGGGCGATATCGTCGCCGCCTGGAGCGATGACCGGGTATTCCGCAACGGACACTGGATTTTTGATGATGCGCCGGACGAGCTACGGACCGTTCACTATGTCGCAGGCGGGCAGTTCTATGCCATCGGCAAAGGCAGCAAATTCGATCATGGGCCGGGTCAGGACTGACCCTCCCCGGTCATGCGGATCGCTGACGAGATGTCTGCGCAGCAGAGCGGCTGATACTCCGGCGCCAGACGCCGGGCGCCTGGCCGTACTGGCGCTTGAAGCTGCGGTTGAAGGACTGCTGGGAGTCAAAGCCGAGGGCAATCGCCACGTTCAGGATCGGCTCGTTGCTGTGGGCTAAGCGTTCGATCGACTTTTGCAGCTTTTGCGCCCGAATATATTCTCCGAGGGGCTGCCCGGTATGTTCTTTGAAGATCCGCTGCAGGTGCCACTTCGAATAGCCGGCTCGTCGGGCAACGGTGTCAATATCCAGACGGCTATCAAGATGGTTGTCGATCCAGTCGATCAGATCCTGAATGATGGCGCCAGTGTTCATCATGTTACCCCCTCGCGGCCGGTTAAAAGCATCTTTGTCAGTTGCATTTAAAGGTGGCCTGTTTTTACACAAAATGCAAGTTTTATTGTTACATTTAAATCCACGCCGGGATCGCGGTTTTTTATCCCCCCCCTGGACCGCACATAAAGTGCAACAATTATTCTTGCACTTAGTTAAGCGCCTTCCTACAATCGCCGCGATAGTGTATTCGAAATTGTTACAGTTTTGTGGCGATGATCGACACAAATGGCCTTAAGCCAGCCCGGACAAAGGAAGTGGCGCGGCTTCTCACGCTGCGTCTTGCCCGGCGGCTACATTTACCGGAATAAAAATAATGAGCCTGCAAAAAACCTGGGGAAACATTCACCTGACCGCGCTCGGCGCGATGATGCTCTCCTTTCTGCTCGTCGGCTGCGACGACAGCGTCGCGCAGAATGCTGCGCCTCCCGCCCCGACAGTCAGCGCCGCTAAGGTGCTGGTGAAGTCGATCAGTCAGTGGGATAGTTTTAACGGTCGCATTGAAGCGGTGGAGAGCGTTCAGCTTCGCCCTCGCGTCTCGGGATACATTGATAAAGTGAATTACACCGACGGCCAGGAGGTGAAAAAGGGCCAGGTGCTGTTCACGATAGATGACAGAACCTATCGCGCCGCGCTGGAGCAGGCGCAGGCGGCGTTGGCAAGAGCCAAAACGCAGGCCAGCCTGGCGCAAAGCGAGGCGAACCGCACCGATAAATTAGTCCATACCAACCTCGTCTCCCGTGAAGAGTGGGAGCAGCGCCGGTCAGCCGCGGTTCAGGCGCAGGCCGACATTCGCGCCGCGCAGGCGGCGGTGGATGCCGCGCAGCTTAACCTCGACTTCACCAAAGTGACCGCCCCTATTGACGGCCGCGCCAGCCGGGCGCTGATCACCAGCGGTAACCTGGTCACCGCGGGCGACACCGCCAGCGTGCTCACCACCCTGGTCTCGCAGAAGACGGTGTACGTCTACTTTGACGTCGACGAGTCAACCTACCTCCACTATCAAAACCTCGCCCGCCGCGGGCAAGGCGCGTCCAGCGATAATCAGGCGCTTCCGGTGGAGATTGGCCTGGTTGGCGAGGAGGGTTACCCCCACCAGGGCAAAGTGGATTTTCTCGATAATCAGTTAACGCCGAGTACCGGCACCATCCGCATGCGTGCGCTGCTGGATAACTCGCAGCGTCTGTTCACGCCGGGGCTGTTTGCCCGCGTGCGTCTGCCGGGCAGCGCAGAGTTCAAAGCCACGCTGATCGACGACAAAGCGGTACTGACCGATCAGGATCGTAAATACGTCTATATCGTTGATAAAGATGGTAAAGCACAGCGCCGCGACATTACCCCAGGGCGGCTGGCAGACGGTTTACGCATCGTTCAGAAGGGGTTGAATCCTGGGGATAGCGTCATCGTCGACGGCTTACAAAAAGTGTTTATGCCGGGTATGCCGGTTAACGCCAAAACCGTTGCCATGACCTCCA
>OGJZ01002051.1_pt1 | contig 16008 bp, 9 predicted proteins | sample 1572321 | NCBI WGS metagenome assembly OGJZ01 (sample SAMEA2582086, study PRJEB24529) | metagenome | biome: Human gut stool | place: China | collected 2011 | reverse complement strand
GGATTACCTGTCAAACGATCATCAAAACGACAACCAATAGCAATCATAAAATCAGCATCCGTCATAGCAATGTTAGCCGCATATGAACCGTGCATACCACCCATACCCAAGAAGAGGGGATGACTAGTAGCAATTGTCCCTTGTCCTAAAAGACTTGTAACAACTGGGATTTGGTAGCGTTCTGCAAAAGCAACTAGCTCCTTAGCAGATTCAGAATAAGACACCCCACCTCCAGCTACAATAACCGGCTTCTTAGCTTTACCCAACTGCTTCAAGATTTTCTTGATTTGCATTTCGTTTGGTCTTAGCGTCGGTTGGTAACTTGGAAGATTAATTTCAGGATCGTTGATGAAGGCTGTTTCCTTAGCCACGACATCTTTAGGGAGGTCGACAACAACTGGACCAGGTCGGCCAGTTGTTGCAATATGAACCGCTTCCCTAATAATACGAGGAATATCAGCTGTATCGCGAATCTGATAATTGTATTTTGTAATCGGCATGGTAATTCCGACAATGTCAGCCTCTTGGAAGGCATCCTTACCAATACCTGGTGTTGCGACCTGACCAGTAAAGACTAGGAGAGGTACGCTATCACTCATAGCATCTGCAATCCCTGTAATAGCATTAGTGGCACCAGGACCACTCGTTACAAGAGCAACACCGAGTTTACCAGTTGATTTGGCATAACCTTCAGCTTCGTGCAGACTTCCTTGCTCATGACGAGATAAGATATGATTAATCTTGTCATTTTTGTAAATAGCATCATACAAAGGAAGAACCGCTCCGCCAGGATATCCAAAGATAGTTGAAATCCCAAGTTCAAGAAGTGTATCTAGAATTAAATCAGCACCAGAGCGTGCTTCTTCAAGTTCAATTTTCTTCACATGGACCTCCTTTAGTAGTTGTTTTTTTCGAATTGTCTAAAAATTCAAAACCTTGTATACTATGATAACATTTTTAACCAAATTTGCAAGGGTTTCAGAGAAAAATATCACAAACTCTTCGGAAAGAATGTTCTTAGTTTTTTTCTTGTGCTTGACGTTCTGCTTTACGTTCTTCGAATTCTTCGTCACTCATCAAAGTTCCGCCAACATTGGCTGATTTAGCAAAGGCTGTATAGCGACGCAACCAACCACTTGAAATTTTTGATTTGAAAGGTTTCAAATGTTTGCGACGTTCTTCAAGGGTTGCATCATCGACAAGCAGATCAAGGGTACGATTTGGTAGGTCAATCACGATTTCATCGCCATCTTCGATTAGGGCGATATTACCACCTTCTGCTGCTTCTGGAGAAACGTGACCAATAGCAATCCCACGAGTAGCTCCTGAGAAACGACCATCCGTAATCAGAGCCACATCCTTACCAAGACCGCGTCCGACAATCTTAGAAGTTGGTGCCAACATTTCTGGCATACCAGGTCCACCCTGAGGACCCTCGTAACGAATGACAACGACATGACCCTTCTTAACTGTTCCATTGTCAATCAACTCAAGGGCTTGATCTTGTGAATCACAACAAATAGCTTTACCACGGAAAGTTTTAACAGATGGATCTACACCACCGACCTTGATAACAGCTCCATCCTGAGCAATATTTCCGTAAAGGATAGACAAACCACCAACTGGTGAGATAGGATGCTCAATTGGATGGATAATTTCTTCATTTTTGATTTCAGCACCAGCTACGTTTTCTTTCAAAGTCTTACCAGTAACTGTAATACGATCACCCTTAATGGCTCCTTTTTTAATCAACTGATTAATAATGGCTGGAACACCACCAGCTTCATGGACATCATGCATAGTGTAAACACTTGAAGGTGCAATTTTAGAGAGATAAGGTGTCTTCTTGGCAATCTCGTTAATGTCTTTAAGATCATAGTCAATACCGGCCTCACGCGCAATAGCAAGCGTATGAAGAACAGTATTGGTTGAACCACCCATGGCCATATCTAGAGCAAACGCATCATCGATGGCTTCTTTGGTCACAATATCACGTGGGCGAACATTATTTTTGATGTTATCCATCAATTTTGTGGCTGCTTGACGAACCAATTCACGACGTTCATCTGAAACGGCTAGGATAGTACCGTTACCTGGAAGGGCAAGGCCCAAAACTTCCATCAAACAGTTCATTGAGTTAGCGGTAAACATTCCTGAACATGAACCACAAGTTGGACAAGCATTTTTCTCCAAATAATCGAGCTCTTCCTTGCTCATATCTCCAGCCTGATAGGTACCTACAGCTTCAAACAAACTTGATAGCGTCGCTTGGTGACCAGTCATGTCAACGCCACCCTTCATAGGGCCACCAGAACAAAATACTGCTGGCACATTAGTACGCATGGCTGCCAAAATCATCCCTGGCGTAATCTTATCACAGTTAGGAATATAGAAAACCCCGTCAAACCAGTGGGCATTAATAACTGTTTCTGCAGAATCGGCAATCAATTCACGAGATGGAAGACTGTAACGCATCCCAATATGCCCCATGGCAATCCCATCATCCACACCAATGGTATTAAACTCAAAAGGAATACCGCCAGCCTCACGGATAGCTTCCTTGGCAATATCTGCTAATTCACGCAAGTGAACATGCCCTGGAACAATATCAATATAAGAGTTACAAATAGCAATGAAGGGCTTTTGCATATCCTTGGCAGATTTAACTTGCCCAGTCGCATACAAAAGTCCGCGTGCTGGTGCCTTATCAACACCAACTTTGATCATATCACTTCTCATGATGTTACCTTCAATCTATAAAATTTCTTACAACATATGTTACCACTTTGGAAAGTAATGTCAAGGAATTTTCAGAATATTTCTGTAATTTCGAAAAGATGTCCCAACCGTATCAAAACTGACAAAACAAAAAGGAAGCCCTAAGACTTCCTAAATGATTATTTCAAAATTATTCAACACTAAAGAGGTATGGATAAACTGGTTGGTCTCCTTGGAAGATTTCAACTTCGATATCTTCGTGAGCCTCTTCCAATTTTTCCGCAAGTGCTTGAGCTTGTTCTTGATTACCTTCTTCGCCGACGTAAATCATAACAATTTCACTGTCTTCGTCAATCATCTTGTCAAAAGTGTCAAGAAGGGCTTGATCCATATCTGGTGTAGACACAAGGATCTTACCATCAACCATACCAAGGATATCATTTTCATGAATCTCAAGTCCGTCAATAGTTGTGTCACGTACCGCCAAGGTCACGCTACCACTTGTTACATCTGAAAGACTAGCTGTCATAGCTTCAACATTCGCTTCGATACTTTGGCTAGGATCAAAAGCAAGCAAGCTTGTAAAGCCTTGTGGTACTGTACGCGTTTCAACAACTGCCGCATTGACATCTACTACTTCAGCAGCTGATTGTGCTGCCATAAAGATGTTTTTATTGTTTGGCAAGATGATAACATTCTTAGCATTAACCTGCTCAATAGCCTTAACAATATCTTCTGTTGATGGGTTCATTGTTTGACCACCTGAAATCACATAGTCAACACCTTGTGATTTGAAGATATCTGCAAGTCCATCTCCAGCAACAACTGCAATAAGAGCAAAGTCTTTAGGAGCAGAAGGTGCAGCTTGGATAGCTTCTTCTTTTTGAACTTGTGCATCGTGTTGGTTACGCATGTTGTCAACCTTAACTTTGACAAGAGCCCCATATTTAAGACCTTCTTGCATGACAAGACCTGGATCCTCAGTGTGGACGTGAACTTTGACAATTTCATCGTCATTAACAACAAGGAGAGAATCCCCAAGGTTGCTCAAGTAATTTTGGAACTCTTCATAGTCAAAGTCCTTCACATAAGTTGGACCTTGTTTGAGACCAATCATGATTTCCGTACAGTAACCAAAAGTAATGTCTTCTGTTGCAACATGACCAGCAACTGACTTATGATGTTCTGCATTGATCATCTCTGTCATCGTAGCTGGTGTCGCTTGGAAGTCCTCTGAAGCGATATACTCACCTGTGAGGGCTGACAAGAAACCTTCATAAATGAAGACCAAACCTTGACCACCTGAGTCTACCACACCAACTTCTTTCAAAACTGGAAGCATCTCTGGTGTCTTAGCCAAGGCAGCTTTAGCTCCGTCAAGAGCTGCACGCATAACCTCAACAGCATCATTTGTAGATTCAGCTTTCTTAATCGCTGCTGAAGCTGCACCACGTGATACTGTAAGGATTGTTCCTTCGACAGGTTTCATAACAGCTTTATAAGCAACTTCAACCCCTGCTTGGAAGGCATGAGCTAGATCTTGGCCGTCAAGTTCCGTTTTATCCTTGATACTTTGACCAAATCCACGGAACAATTGTGACGTGATAACACCTGAGTTACCACGGGCACCCATCAAAAGACCTTTAGACAAAATCTGACCAACTTCACCAACTGTTGAAGCTGATTGATCTGCGACAGCTTTGGCTCCGTTATCCATAGTCATTCCCATGTTTGTTCCAGTATCTCCATCTGGTACTGGGAAGACATTGAGTGAATTCACATATTCTGCTTGCTTACCTAGACGTGTTGCTGCCGCTTGGACCATCTCCTGAAGCAAGCTTGTTGTAATTTTAGACACTAGTTTTCTCCTACGACTTTAATATTTTGAACGTAAACATTTACTGTTTCAGCCTTGATACCGAGTTGATTCTCAAGATTAAATTTCACACGTTCTTGAATATTTTTTGAAACCTCACTAATCTTAACACCGTAACTCATAACAGTGTAGACATCCACAGTGATACCTGCATCAGTAGATTTCACGACAACTCCTTTTGCGTAGTTTTCTTTTCCAAGAAGTGCTTGAAAATTATCTCGGATAGCACTCTTACTTGCCATACCGACAACGCCAAAAATTTCTGTTGCTGAACCGCCAACTACTGTTGCGATGACATCATCTGACAATTCGATTTGACCATCTTTTGTATTGATTTTTACAGTCATAATTACTACCTCAAAAAGTTTTTATCAGCTTATTTTACCATATTCGAGCCTACTTGTAAAAAATAAGAAGAAGATACCCTTTGAATAAGAGTATCTCCTCAGTATTTATCATTAAAACTTTCTCTTTACGAGATAACGACGGTACATCACGTAGAGGAAGATCGCACGCCATACATTATCAACAACGGTTGCAATCCAGACACCAGCAAGACCCATTCCCAGACTCACCCCAAGGAAGTATCCTGAGAAAATTCGAATAATCCACATCCCAATAGTTGTCGCATAGAAAGGCATCTTAGCCTTACCCAGACCTTGCCAAACTGCTGTGTAGACTAGAGTCCCCGAAGTCACAGGATTCCCAAGGAAAGAATAAAGAATAACTACCTGACTAGCCGCAATAGCTGCTTTATTATCTGTAAAGAGACCTGATAATCCTTGGCCAAAGAGCAAGATACTCCCTGAAACCAGAACCATCAAGAAGGTGGAAATCCAATAAGACTCTCGTATAATACGCTTCATCTGCGTCTTATCCCCTCGACCCAGACTATTGGCAACCAAGATAACCGTAGCCGTAGCGACTCCCATACCAGGCATATAGTTAAACTGAGTGAGGTTTTCACCAATGGCGTTACCACCGACAACGGCTGTACCAAAGGTAACAATAATAGCCACGATGACCACATCTCCAGCACGCATCATCAGTCGCTCACCTGCTGCTGGCAGGGCAATGCCCAACAACTCTCTGTTAAAAGGTTTGGTAATTTCAAGCTGCTTCACATCCAGTTTCATCGCTTGCCAGAGTATCACTGTCCCAACCAGACGAGAGAAAACCGTAGCCGTTGCGACCCCAATAATCCCCCAATGTCCCACAAAGATGGCTAAAGAAGATAAAATAGCATTTAGAACATTGGTCAAAAGACTGATGACCATGGAAATACGAGGTCGTCCCTTGGCCCGTAGGATGTTACCAAAAGTGGTCATCAAGGCTAGGAAAACCACTCCTCCACCGACAAGAGCAAGGTAGAGACTACCAGCCTGAGTCACAGATTGCTCAGTACCTAAAAGATTAAGAATGGCCCCACCACCAAAAATGGAAAGTAGACCAAGGATGAGACTAAGAGCAAGGGTAATAATAATAGCATCCCAAGTGTCTCGGTTAGTCGCTTTAACATCACCTTTTCCTAAACTCCTGGCAATGACACTGGCACTTGAGGCTCCTAGAGCAATAAAGATAGCTTGGTAAATCGTAATGATATTATTGGCTACGGAAACCCCTGATATGGCGACAATACCCACCTGAGCCACCAGGTAAGAATCGACAACCCCCATCAACATTTGTAGAAGGTTTTCGGCCATAGCAGGCAAGGCTATGTTTAGAATTTTCTTTGTTTCTGTCATAATATTCTTTTCTATATTGATAAAAATAGGGCTGATTTCTCAGCTCCTATTTTTTTATTCTTATACACCAAGATAGCTTTCAACTGCTTTTTGCATATCAGCTGCCGCAACAACTGTTTTATGGCGAACTTCTGCATGTTCAAGTCCATCTACAGCAGCTGGGATAGCTACACCTGAAAGTTGGTGCAAATCTTCTACTGCCTTGAAATCATTCCCACTATCTTTACCAGTGACAGCTGAAACTGCCACACGTGGGAATTTGTATGGGCTAGCTGTTGAAGCGATAACTGTTGGTGTGTGGTCATCTGTCTTTTGAACATATGCTTCGTAAACAGCTGAGGCAACTGCTGTATGAGGATCTTCGATATACTTGTCTTCATCATAGACACGCTTGATTTCAGCAGCTGTTTCATCCTCAGTTGCAAAACCTGCTGCAAACAAATCAAGAATATCTTTATCTGCATCAGCCAAAGTATACTCACCCTTAGTCACAAGTGCATCCATAAGCTCTTTAGTCTTAGTAGCATCATTACCAAGAAGGTGGAAAATCAAACGTTCCAAGTTAGAAGATACCAAGATATCCATAGAAGGGCTTGTTGTTACCTTGAAGTCACGTTTCTTATCATAAGTACCCGTTGCGAAGAAGTCTGTAAGGACGTTATTTTCATTAGAAGCACAGATTAATTTGCCAACTGGAACACCAATCTGACGTGCATAATAAGCCGCCAAGATATTACCAAAGTTTCCTGTTGGTACTGTGAAGTTCACCTTATCTCCGTTTTGGATATGACCTGCCTTAACCAACTGTGCATAGGCATATACATAGTAAACCACTTGTGGTACCAAACGACCAACATTCATTGAGTTAGCTGATGAGAATTGCGTATGATGAGCCAACAATTTCTCACGCAAATCAACATCATTAAACATACGTTTCACATCTGTTTGGGCATCATCAAAGTTACCATCAATGGCAATAACGTGCGTATTAGCTCCTGTTTGAGTGGTCATTTGCAATTCTTGGATTTTTGAAACACCGTCTTTTGGATAAAAGACAATGATTTCAGTTCCTGGAACATCTGCAAAACCAGCCATGGCAGCTTTACCAGTGTCACCTGATGTCGCTGTCAAGATAACGATTTTATTATCAACACCTTGCTTTTTAGCTGATGTTGTTAGCAAGTATGGCAAGATTGAAAGGGCCATGTCTTTGAAAGCGATGGTAGAACCATGGAAAAGCTCAAGGTTGTAGTGGTTCTTAAGTTTAACTACTGGTGCAATGGCAGCTGTATCAAACTTGTCATCATAAGCATTTGTGATACAGTAATCCAATTCCTCTTCAGTAAAATCATCCAAGAAAGCTGACAAGACCAATTTAGCAACTTCTTGGTAAGAAGCATCTTTCAATTGATCAAAGTCCAAAGTAACCTCAGGCGTTGACAACGGTGTGAACAAACCACCATCTGTTGCCAAACCTTGAAGAATAGCCTGACTAGCTGTTACTTTATTATTTTCGTCACGTGTTGATTGGTATACAAGTGTCATGGTAAATCCTCTTTTTAGATAGTCTGTGGCTCTATTGTAGCATAATTGTCAGAATATTTCTACACGTATTGTGACTTGTGAGAAAATCATCCGGATATCACCTTATTCTTTCCTCTCAAAGACATGAAAAAATCCGGAATAGCTATTCCGGATGTCATCTTAAAATTTATCTTTGGTGTCATTCTTAGTTGAGAAAGTAATATCTTTTGATTTGCCATCACCACTAAGCGTTACTTTCTTATCTTTTTTAGTCACTTTTAGCTCTTGGCCTTTTTTCACATTGAGACCATCAATATCAACGTCTTTGTTGACAGAAGTAACAGTCATCTTATGTCCCAAACGGCTAACCTTCCCTTTGAAAAGGGTTGTCGTTGTTTCGCCTGTCTTCGAATCATACTTTTGATCACTGTCTTTCGCAGCTTTTTCAAGAGCTTCATCAAGTTCTTTTTCTATGGTTTCCTCACTGTAATAGTTTTCAAAGGAATCTCCATAGAAGGCTTTAAATAAATCTCCAAAGGCTGAGAAGGACTTCTGAACCCTCTCACGATAGTCCTTGATATAGGTTTTCTTATCAAAAGTATAGCTAGCAGTAACCTTCGCATTGCTACCTTTTACCTTCATGGTTACAGCAGTATCTGTAAAGTACTTTTCAAGCTCCTTACTATCTAAGTCTGTCAAACTTTCAGACATGCTTGAACTATACTCTCTACCTAGAGAACTACTGTACCATTTGCCATCAATATTACCTGTCACATAACGGTAAGTCATAAAGCCACCGATACATAAGAAGACAAGGACTACCGCTGACAAAACTAAGACTAGGATGCGTTTTTTCTTTTTGGGATCCGTCGGTTTCTTAGGAGCCAAATTTGCCATAGCTGCTTGTCCTTCTGGAAAAGCAACCGTAGAAGGTGCAGTTGCTGTTACTACTGGTGCCGTTTCTGTTGGTAGAGGACTAGTGCTTGTCTCGACGATTTCTGCCTCAACCTTAACAGGTTCAGTAGTAGCTGTATCTTCAGCTTTAGCTGGTGCTTCATTAACAAACTCTCCAGCTTTCAAAGCATCCGCCATTTCCTGAACACTCGGCTTACGTCCGTTTACCGTCTCAAAATAGTCCAACCATTCTTCTCTTGTCATTTATATTCCCCTTTAATTTCCTTTTTTATTTATTTTTTGTAAAGCTAATGTCACCAAATTCACTGTGTGCCTTGATAGTAAAACCTTCATTGTTGGGTGTATAATCTAATACATCACCTTTTTTAAAAGCATCTGAATCTCCAGCCTTATCCACAGTGATTGTTTGCTCCCAACGGTTAATATCACCCGTGAAAGCAGTTGTTGTAACACGACCGGTTTTGGCATCGTAGGTATAACTCTTTGGAAGTTCTTTCTTCACTGTCTCATCAAACTGTTTATAGTAGTCTTTTTCTGACAATGAATAACTATCAAAAACCTCCGAGAACTCCTCGCCGTACTGACCTTTCAATTCAGTAACTCTACTCTGGTAAGCCTGATAAAGACCTTTACGATTGTAAACAAAGCTCACTTTTAAGTGAGCCTTATTGTCAGTAATACTCATTGCTGTATTGATATCGGTGATAAGATTTTGACCTTGTGGTAAAGCATTACTAACTTTATTCTTAGTATTAGCAGTATCTTTCAGAGTGGCTAACATTTTCTCACTAAAGGTTGGGCTTGTCCAATCGCCCTCAATGCTTGCGGCTCGATAACGGTATCCCATCACGAGACAAACAATCAAAAGTATGGTGAGTATCGCTGCAATCACACCTGATACCATCCCCACAATATTCTTTGAGGTTACTGGCTCCTTTGATTCTTTTACTTGTTGACTAGGATTGAATTGAACACTCACCATCCTATCAGCATTAAACTCTTTAAACTTATTAGTCGCCCTATTCCCTGCTGCAGAAGCCACTGGTGGCCTCAATTCACGAGACTTGAGAGGATGTGCTGTTTCACCCAAACTAAGCCCTTCTTCTTTTGTCATAGGAATCTCCTTATCTTGCTGTAAGGTTATTATAACAATTCTTAAAGCGTTTTTCTATCTTATCCGGGAAAGTCCTTTATTTTTAATTTGGATAAACACTCTAATATAGATGGTTTCTAGCAAAAAAAGTAGCCCTTATAGAGCTACTTTAGTCTATCGCTTATCCTTTATAATCAAAGGCAATTTCGATGATTTCTTTCAATTCTGAAATAAGTGGTTCTTTCGGATTAGCTGTTGTACATTGGTCTTCATAAGCATGTTCGGCCAAAGTATAGGCAGTGTCTTGAAGAAGTTTCTTAGTAACACCTTGTCCCTTCCAGTTCATGGCAATACCAACGGCAATACCCAATTCGTATACTTTTTGTGCCAAAACTTCAACCAATTCAGCATCTGATTGCTTGTCAGTACCCCATCCCATGAAACGAGCGATATCTGCGTAATCTTTGTCTGCACGGAAGTAGTCATATTTAGGGAACATAGCGTGTTTTTGAGGATCACGACCGTTGTAACGGATAACGTGAGGCATCAAAATCGCATTAGTACGTCCGTGTGGAATGTCAAACATAGGACCAACCTTATGAGCTAGTGAGTGGTTGATACCAAGGAAGGCATTGGCGAAGGCCATACCAGCCATTGTTGACGCATTATGCATTTTTTCACGTGATTCTTCATCACCAAAGCGGTAAGAATGTTCAAGATTTTCAAAAACAAGTTTAATCGCTTGAAGTGAAAGCCCACGTGTATAGTCGCTAGCCATGACTGATACATAAGATTCAATGGCGTGAGTCAAAACGTCCATACCTGTATCTGCTGTAACGCTAGCAGGCACACTCATAACCAAAGCAGGGTCAACGATAGCAATGTCCGGAGTCAAAGCATAATCTGCCAATGGGTACTTGATATGAGTTTCACTATCAGTGATAACCGCAAATGACGTTACTTCTGAACCTGTCCCTGAAGTTGTTGGGATACAGATGAATTGTGTCTTCTGAGCGTAAGGAATCTTGTAAGTACGTTTACGGATATCCAAGAATTTTTGTTTAGCACCGAAGAAGCTTACATCTGGGTGTTCAAAGAACATCCACATAGCCTTAGCAGCGTCCATTGCAGAACCACCACCAAGAGCGATGATTACATCTGGTTGGAAATCTACAAAGCGTTCCAAACCTTTATAAACGGTATTAGTAGATGGGTTTGGCTCAACATCTGAGAAAACATCTACTGCCGGTCTGTGGCGGTTAAGTTCCAATTGGCGTTTAACCAAGTCTGCATAACCAAACTGAACCATACCAGGGTCACAAACCAACATCACGCGCTCAGCTTCAATGTGACGCAAGTAAGTTATTGAATCTTTTTCGAAGAAGATTTTTGGTGGGACGCGAAACCATTGCATATTATTGCGACGCTTTGACAATGTTTTTACGTTAAGAAGGTCAAATGAACTAACATTGTGAGAAATTGAGTTGTGTCCGTATGAGCCACAACCTAGAGTCAATGATGGAATCATGTTATTGTAGATATTACCGATACCACCTTCAGCTGATGGGCTATTAACCAAGACACGGCAGGCTTTCATGCGGATACCATATTGGAGTTGGAGCTCTTCATTTTCAGTGTGGATAACAGCAGTGTGTCCAAGACCACCCAAATTGAGCATGCCTTCTGCTTTTTTGAATCCATCCTCAACGCCATCAGATTTGATAAGAGCAAGTACTGGAGACAATTTTTCCAAGGCAAGTGGGTGTTCCATTGTTGCATCTGGAATTTCTGCCAAAAGCATTTTTGTACCTGCAGGAACTTTAAGACCAGCTTTTTCAGCAATTTCAATAGCTGAGTGACCTACAATGGCACCATTTACAGCTGTACGAGCTTCATTAAGAACAACTTTTTCCAATTTAGCAATGTCAGCTTTTTTAGAAATGATGACACATTGATGTGCTTCAAATTCAGCCTTAACTTCGTCATAGATAGCTGCATCAACGATAGCTGCTTGTTCAGAAGCACAAATCATACCATTATCAAAAGTTTTTGAAACAATGATATCGTTGACAGCACGTTTAACCTTGGCATCAGCAGCAATATAAGATGGGACGTTTCCGGCTCCTACACCAAGCGCTGGTTTACCAGTTGAATAAGCAGCCTTAACCATACCAGGTCCACCAGTCGCAAGTACTGTGGCAATCTTAGGATGGTTCATCAAAAGACCAGTTGCTTCGATAGATGGCTCTTCAATCCACTGAATACAGTTCTTAGGTGCACCAGCTTCAATAGCAGCATCACGAACAATGCGCGCAGCTTCTGCTGATGATTTTTGAGCTGATGGGTGGAAGGCAAATACAATTGAGTTACGTGTTTTCAACGCAATCAAAGCTTTGAAAATAGTAGTAGATGTTGGATTTGTTGTTGGAGTTACCCCACAGATAACACCGACCGGCTCAGCGATAGAGACCAAACCTTGCTCTTTATCTTCAGCAATAACACCGACTGTCTTGTCATTTTTGATGCTATTCCAAATGTATTCAGAAGCATACATATTTTTTATAGCTTTGTCTTCATAAATACCACGACCTGTTTCGTCAACAGCCAATTTTGCAAGATACATGTGTTTATCTAGGGCAGCAATCGCAGCTTGGTGAACAATATGGTCCACTTGCTCCTGTGTAAAGTCAGCCATTTCATTGAGGGCTTCAACCCCCTTTATTGCCAATTCATCAATTACTGTTTGAATATCTTTAGTTTGTTTAATTTCTTTAGTCATATAAAACTCCTTTTAAGCACTTGTTAAAAAAATCACAAGCTTTTGAACAATATTATTATAGCTCTTTATTCAATCTTTGTAAACCCTTACAACGACAAAAATAAAGAAATCCATCCATTTTAGGACAGATTTCATCATTATTACCAAATAATCACACGTTCTTCTGGGGCACGCCACATGCCGTCGCCTTCTTTGACGTCAAATTCCTTGTGGAATTCGTCAAAGTTGCTCACGATAACATTGGTGCGCCATTTAGCTGGAGCATGCACATCCACGCTAGCTAACATTTGCATGTATTCTTCACGTGCTTTCATACGCCAGATTGTCGCAAAATTAACAAAGAACTCACGAACTGAAAAATCCTTATCTCGTTTAGCGGCCTCTAAGGCACAGGCTACACCACCGAGGTCAGCAACATTCTCAGAAACAGTCAATTTACCATTGACCTTGGCACCATAAGAGTCCAAGCCCTCAAACTGATCCACAATCTTGTCAGTACGTTCCTTAAAGGCTGCATAGTCTTCCTCAGTCCACCAGTTCTTAAGACTACCATTCTCATCAAAGGAAGCTCCGTTTGTATCAAAGGCATGGGAAATCTCGTGAGCAATGACAGCACCAATACCACCATAGTTGGCTGATGACGATTGGTGAAGGTCATAGAAAGGTGCTTGAAGGATAGCTGCTGGGAAAACAATTTGGTTCTGCTGTGGATCATAGTAAGCATTAACCATGTGGGCAGGCATATGCCACTCACTTCGATCAACTGGTTGGTTCCACTTACTCCAGCTATGAGCAATTGAAATTTCGACTAACTTCTGTGCATTCTCAACAAGTGACAAGTTCTCATCAATAATCTTCTTATCATATGTCTCAGGTAGTTTTTCTGGATAACCGATATGAGGCGTAATGACATTAAGTTTCGTAATAGCTTTTTCACGTGTTTCCGGTGCCAACCAATCCGCTGTTTGAAGGCGTGATTTATAAACATCAATCATGGTTGCCACTTTGGCTTCAACGTCTGCTTTTGCTTCTGGTGAGAATTTTTCACCTGCATACCATAGTCCTAGAGCTTGATTGTAAGGGCCTTGTGCCAAATAGTAGGCTCCTTTTTTCTTGTCCCAGGCTTGTGGTGTTCCTGAAAGCGCACGACCATATTTTCCAAATAGAACACGAAGTTCGTCTGTCAAATAGGCATTCCAAATTGTCGTAGCATCGATAAGTAGGCTCGCCTTAAGTAGCTCCCAATTATCTTCTGAATAATATTCCGCCGCAAATTCTGTCCAGAAGCGCTCTTCAGGAACGATAACTTTATCAGGAACTTGTCCCAAGATTTCTGTGAAGATGTTATCAAGTGGGAGTTCCGGTGCTAGCTTGGTAAAGTCTTCCCAATCATATGGGTGGTAGAGTTCCACATACTCGGAAGATTCTTCACTCGAAAGGACATACTTGGCCAACTTAGCATCAAGGGCGATAACCTTGTCCAAGATATCTTTGATTTCTTCAGCTGTAAAGCCATATTTCTCAAGGAGTTCTTCTTCCATTTCACGCCAAATTCCTAAAAGCTCCTTGCCCTTCTCATTATCCTCAGTGTAATAGGTTGTATCAGGTAAAATAATACTTGGCGCTGCTGCCCAGAGGACATTTAATTGAGCATTCATAAAGTCTGGAGATACACCGAATGGGAACGCATTAGGTTTACCAGACATCTCGTACTCAGCAATTTTCGAAGCAAATTCTGAGAATGAGGAAAGCTTCTTGTATTCTTCAATCCAAGGTTTAACAGGCTCGATACCCAATGCCTCACGTTTGTCAAAGTCCGCAGCCATACGGTGAAACTTTATAAAGTTTTGTAGAATGGCATTGTCAGGAACATTCTCTCCTGCCAACCATTGATCAGTTGTTTCAAGCATGAGGTCTTCAATTTCATCTGCTAAATCTGAGAAACCACCTGTACGTGGTTTGTCATCTGGAATCACTGCTGTCTTTTCCCACTCACCATTAATCGCATGGTAAAAATCATCTTGTAAGCGTGTCATTACACTTCCTCCATCAACATTAAAAGTGCTTTCATTATAACAAAATTCCCCAGCAAAAGCATTTACTGAGGAAAGTTTGTCTTATTTAACTAAAATTGCTAGGGTTTGATAAGGCTTAAGACTTACCTTTTCAGCAAGCTCTGCATCGTCATAGTTTGACAAGAGCACGCGCCCTGACTGGTATTCTGCTGGAATCTCCACTTCAGCTTCGCTTCCATAGAAATTATTGAGTACCAAGAGTTTTTGACCGTCTAAATGACGCTCAAAGGCGTAGACTTGTTGACTATCTTCAAGTGCTGACTGATAGCTGCCTTCTGAAATGATAGGCATTTCTTTACGCAAGCGAATCAATTCTTTATAGAATTTAAAGATTGGTCCGTCGATTTCATTTTCAACGTTGATGTCTTTATAAGATTTACCAGCTTTCAACCATGGAGTTCCTGTTGAAAAACCTGCATTTTCAGAAGCATCCCATTGCATTGGTGTACGAGAATTATCGCGTGATTTGGCTTGGATAATCTTAAAGGCTTGCTCAGGAGACTTGCCTTGGTCCAAGAGCATTTGGTAAGCATTGATGGACTCGACATCCACATAATCTGCCATCGAATCATAGTCTGGATCAATCATGCCGATTTCTTCGCCCATGTAGATATAAGGCGCTCCACGTGACAAGTGAATGCTAGCTGCGAGCATGGTCGCTCCTTCATTGCGGAAGTTTTTAATATCCACAAAGCGATTCAAAGCACGAGGTTGATCATGGTTATTCCAGAAAAGGGCACTCCAACCACCACGTTCACTCATTTCCTTGCCCCAAGTATGATAGAGACGCTTGAGCTCTTCAAAATCAAAGGGAGCAATGGTCCATTTTTGACCATCTTCATAGTCTACTTTAAGATGGTGGAAGTTAAAGGCCATAGACAACTCGTGGCGCTCCGGTGCTGAATACAAAACACAGTTGTCAATGGTTGTCGATGACATCTCTCCAACTGTCATAAAGCTATCATCAGAACCAAAGGTCGCTTCATTCATCATACGAAGATAGTCATGGACAATTGGTTTATCCGTATAAGCTGGTTTCCCTTCATTTTCAGGGCAATCCACCAAGACCTCATCTTTCCCAATCAAATTGATTACATCGAAACGGAATCCTTTGACGCCCTTGTCACGCCAGAAGTTGACCACCTTGAACAACTCCTTGCGGACATTGGGATTTCGCCAATTGAGGTCTGCCTGTGTTTCATCAAAGAGGTGAAGATAGTATTTCCCTGTATCTCCAAAAGGAGCCCAGGCAGAACCACCAAATTTAGACAACCAATCAGTTG
>OGJZ01002049.1_pt1 | contig 16010 bp, 15 predicted proteins | sample 1572321 | NCBI WGS metagenome assembly OGJZ01 (sample SAMEA2582086, study PRJEB24529) | metagenome | biome: Human gut stool | place: China | collected 2011 | reverse complement strand
TTACCAATATGACTTCTATGAAGACGACTCTGACTTCTTTACACAACCAGGTAAATTGTTCCGCCTCATGAGCCCTGAACAACAACAAGCCTTGTTTGATAACACCGCAGCGGCTATGAATGGTGTACCTGATTTTATTAAAGAGCGTCATGCAAAACATTGCTACCAATGCGATCCAGCTTATGGTGAAGGCGTTGCTAAAGCATTGGGTATGGACATTGACTTTAGTGATGTAAAATAAGGGAATACATCCTATTTAAACAACAGAAAAGACAGTTAATCTAAACAATACTAACGATTGAAAAGAACTTTCTTAACTAATAACTCTCTTACACTTATATAAAAAACAAATCTATAAAAAATCTAAATTCACACAAAAGTTTTATACACTGATACCAATTATCTTATAAACAAGTAAAACCCTTTAAAGGGCCTTTGCTAATCACATCTAAGTTAAGAATCATCAAAGATGTGTAGTAAGGGCCCTTTTGCTGTGTTGAAAATATACAAATTTCAAAAGAATTTTAGTATAATTATGTAGAGTTATATGATGTATTAAAGTTGCACGTAATGTTATATGTGAATAGGAGGCAATTATGAAATCTAGTAGTTTGGCATGGTATGTGGCGGTGGCTTGCATTGGAGGCAGCCTTTGTGTGGGTTCTGTAGTACAGGCGAATTCTCCAGAGACGGTGAAAGTAAATAGCCCTGTTTCTGCTGCTATTGTAACGCAGGCTCAACCAGCTCAACCTGTTACTGTTACAGCAGCTAAGAATGATGTAGCTAGTGCTGCAGCAAATAATACAGTAGCTAACAGTGAATCGGCGAATGATGCGGCAACACAGGTTGAACAGGCAGCACTCAAGCAAAAGCAGCAGTACCAAGCTGACACAGAGACGATGGGGCTGTTATGGATGCGCACCTCTGCGGAGTATAGAGCACTAGCGTATCAAGGGTACAATGTGGCGATGAATGCCGTCAAAATGGCCGTTGTTGATCCATCTCATCAAAGAAAACCTTTAGCTATTGTTCTTGATGCGGACGAAACAGTAGTAGATAATACAAAACTGATGGGTGAAAGCATCGCCAATGGCAATGGTCGTTTTGATGCTCCTTGGTGGCGTCAAGCGGTGCATCAAGGAAAATCGCAAGCCATGCCTGGGGCCGTTGATTTCCTAAATGAAGTACATAAACAAGGGGTAGAAATCTTTTATGTTTCAAACCGCTACGCACCTGTAAACCTTGATGTAACGATACAGAACTTTAAAGAACTAGGATTCCCATCTGTTGATAAAGACCATGTACTACTATTCGAAAAAGACTCTGACAAACAACCTCGCTTTGATATGATTGCCAAAAAATATTATGTCGTTGTATACATGGGCGATAACGCCGGTGATTTTCCAATCGGTACAAAAGGCAAGACTTTAGCTGAAAGAAATGGCATCATCGATGCTCATAAAGAAGACTTTGGTACTACCTTTGTCGTATTTCCAAACCCTGCCTATGGATCTTGGGTAAGTGCATTAGCTAAAGGTTACCAAAACCTAAGCCCAGAAGAACAAAAACAAATAAATAACCAATACCTACAACAATAAGTTCGTACGAGATGACTATCACAATGAATTGATAAATAATGATGGCTGCGTGCGTTAAAAACCGAACTCTAAGCTGTAAGGACTCCTTGCGTATACTTTATTAAAAACGATATAATAAAGTGTACATGCGTCTATAGCTCAACCGGACAGAGCGTCAGTTTCCTAAACTGTAGGTTGGGGGTTCGATTCCCTCTAGGCGCGCCAAAATTGGGGATATTTATGTTTTATAGTTGATAAAAACTTAATAGACCACAGAACAGCCAACTTTCTGATTTGGCTATATATAAAGAAGGAAGTTACTTGGGTTAGTAACTTCCTTTTTTATAGTAAGTATTGTTAGGGCGTGTATATTTTTATAGGGAGTTTATTATGGCAGATATTATTACTATAGAAAATAATATAAAAAAATATATTAAGAACGGAATTGATAAAGATAATTTTTTCTATGACTTTATATCGAACTATAAGTTTCCAGCGTCTTCAATTACACGAGCAAGAAATACAGGTAAAACGGTAATAAAAAATAAGGCAATGTACGAAGTAGTTTCTGAATCATCATCGCCTATGGCTCGCGTTACTGATATGGTAAAAGAAGTATCAGAAGAACGAAATAAACCTCGTATTATAATAGCTACAAACTTTAACGAATTAGCTGCTATTGATATGAAGACCGGCGACTCATTGATTACTCCAATAGCCGAGTTGCCATTACATGCAGACTTTTTCTTGTCTTGGAATGGTGTTGAAAAGGTAGATTATAGCCGGGAAAATCCTGCGGATATTAAGGCTGCATCAAGATTTAAAGAGTTATATCATGAGTTAAGAGCGATTAATAGTTTTAAGGATCAAACGACACAGGAACATGCGTTTAATTTATTTTTAATTCGTTTATTATTCCTTTTATTCGCAGAAGATACCGATATTATGCCAAAAGGTATCTTTACTAATGCTATTAAAATACGTACTAATATAGATGGGTCGGATTTAAATCAAGTTATTTCAGAAATTTATACATCATTAGATCGTGAAAATCGCGATGCTGAACCTGAATGGTTAAGAGATTTTCCTTATGTAAATGGTAAGCTTTTTTCAGAACCTCACGTTGACTTAATTTTTGATAAAAATACAAGAGAGCTCATTATTGAAGCAGGAGAACTTCTTAATTGGAATGAGATTAATCCAGATATATTAGGCGCTATGATTCAGACTGTAGCTAATGGAGAAAAACGTTCGGTTACAGGAATGCATTATACTAGCGTAGAAAATATTCGTCGTGTATTATGCCCATTATTCATTGATGATTTAAATGAAGTAAAGCAAGATATTTTTAATCGTATTGATGATAATGAAGAAAAAGACATTACTGATAAGACTAAGGGGGCTAATCGAAGAAGCCTTATTAAAGAATTAGAATCTCTGTTAAAGCGATTATCAAGAATTAAAGTTTTTGATCCTGCGTGTGGATCGGGGAACTTTTTGATTATTGCTTATAAAGAATTACGGAATATAGAAATAGAAATTTTTGTTAAGCTAGATGAGCTATCTTTTACTGAATTAGAGCAAGGTAGTTGGTTTAATGAAAGTAAGATTTCATTAAATAATTTTTATGGTATTGAAATTGATGACTTTGCACATGAAGTAGCAAGGCTATCTTTGTGGATTGCAGAGCATCAGATGAATGTTGAACTGGAGAGGCAAGTATTCAATTTCAAATCATCGCTTTTACCATTACGTGATGCAGGACAAATACATGTAGGTAACTCGCTACATTTGGATTGGAAAAGTATTATAGAAATCGATTCAAATTCGGAAATATATATTGTGGGAAATCCACCATATATAGGTAGTAAACGGCAGTCTAAAGAGCAAAAGAAAGATTTACAAGAATGTATTGGCAATTCGTATCGTTGGAAAAAAATGGACTATATTGCAGGATGGTTTTTTAAGGTTGAACCATTACTTGCTAGGGATAATGCGAAATGTGCTTTTGTAACGACTAATTCAATATTTCAAGGTGAGCAAGTCGCTTTTATCTGGGGGATTTTATTGAATAGCCTTGACATAATTTTTACATATAAAGATATTAAGTGGTCTAATAGTGCAAGTAATAATGCTGGCGTTACAGTGTCGATTGTAGGGTTAGCAAGTAAAGAGGAAGCTATTGTTGATAAATATATTTTTGATAACCAAGGTCATAAGGAGAAAGTAAGATATATTAATGCATATTTAATGGATGACACTAATATTATAGTTGAAAGTATAAATCAACCTATAAATGGTTTCCCAAAGATAGTAATGGGGAGTATGCCGCGTGATAATGGGAAATTAATTATTGAGACTTATGAGGAATACCAAACTATAATTAATGAGTGGCCAAACTTAAAAAAATATATAAAGAAATATATCGGCAGTTATGAACTTATCAATAATAAAGAAAGATATGTTCTGTGGCTTAATGCAGCCGAATATAGTCAGGTGAAAGATAATATTTGGGTAAGAGCAAGAGTTAATGCTGTGAAGAGTTTTAGGGAGCTGAGCAAAGCAAACTCTACACGTGATGCGGCATTAACCCCATATGCATTTGTACAAAAAGGGGAATGGGAATTAGCCTATTTAAGATTTTGTGAATCTGATAGAATTGAATTTCTACAGATAATAATACCTCGACACTCTTCTGAGAATCGTGAGTATGTACCTATGGGGGTTTTAGGTGAAGATACTATTATTGCAGATTCTGCAATGGCTATTTATGATGCTCCTATATATCTTTTAGGTCTTCTCGAATCTCGAATGCATATGACGTGGATGCGTGCTATTGGGGGAAAACTAGAGACTCGATATCGTTATTCTGCAGGGCTTGTATATAACACATTTCCTGTTCCTAAAATTTCGAAACAGGCAAAAGCCGAAATTGAGGATTGTGTTTTTGAAATGTTGGATTATAGGGAAATGTCAGGGAAAACATTAGCAGAGTTATATGATGCGAAGAAAATGCCGGAAGAATTATTAGAAATTCATCAAAGATTAGATTTATTAGTGGATAAGTTGTATCAAACAAAGGCTTTTAAAGGTGATCAAGAACGGTTGCGTCTTTTATTAAACATGTATAAGGATAAGGTGGAGTCTAATGAGTGATAAAGTTTTTGAGGTAACATATAGTCAGAGGGGTAGTAGTGTAAATACCGACTCTCTTGGCATGCGTGAGATGCAGGCTCGTGTATATAAGAAACGTAATAGTAAGAAACTATTAGTTAAGGCACCGCCTGCTTCTGGTAAATCTAGAGCCTTGATGTTTGTTGCACTGGATAAACTGCATAACCAAGGTATAAAAAAAGCGATAATTGCAGTACCTGAACGATCTATAGGGCGGTCTTTTGCCAGTGTTAAATTATCTGAGTATGGTTTTCCTTTTGATTGGTATGTTAAACCTGAGAATAATTTAACCACTATTGGAAGTGATCGAAGTAAAGTTGAGCGTTTTATTAAGTTCATGCGTTCTACAGATGCTTCAGACAATGTGATAATCGTAACACATGCAACATTTCGCTTTGCTGTAGAAGACCTTTCTGATGCAGATTTTGATGATACATTGGTAGCTATTGATGAATTTCATCATGTATCTGATGATACTAACTCTGTTCTTGGTGAAACTTTACGTGGGATTATTAAGAACTCTAGTGCACATGTATTTGCTATGACTGGTTCTTATTTTCGCGGGGACAGTAAACCGATTCTTTCACCAGAAGATGAATTAGAGTTTGATCGAGTAACATATACATATTATGAACAACTAGAAGGCTATAAATATCTAAAAAGTTTTAGTATGAATTATAAGTTCTATCAAGGAACATATACAGATGCAATTCATGAAGTGTTACCTGAATTTATTGATAAAAAGACAATTATCCATATTCCTAGTGTAAACTCTGGTGAATCTACAAAAGATAAATATGGTGAGGTTGATGCCATCCTTGATGTATTAGGCACGATTCAGGGACAAGATAGTACATCTGGACTTATTACTATAAAAACTGAGTCAGGTAAGTTATTGAAAGTTGCTGATTTAGTAAATGAAGAAGGTCGTGATCGTGTTAGCCGTTATTTAGCTAATATGTCAGAATTAGATGATTTAGATATTATAATTGCATTAGGTATGGCTAAAGAAGGATTTGATTGGCCTTTTGCAGAGTATGCACTTACAATTGGTTATCGAAATTCTTTGACCGAGGTCGTACAAATTATTGGTCGTGTTACACGTGATAGTAGTAATAAAACTACTGCACAGTTTACAAATTTATTAGCTGCACCTGATGCTAAGGATGATGAAGTTATATGGGCTATTAATAATACAATGAAAGCGATTTCTGCAAGTTTATTAATGGAAAATGTTCTAGCACCTAATTATCGCTTTAAACCTAGAACATCTCCTGAACAAGTAAGCAAGGGGAAAGATATTTATGTTAAGGGAATAGCAGAACCATCTACTCCTAGGACTAAGGAAATTATCGAACAAGATTTAACGGAGCTTAAGGCAACTATATTGCAAGAAGATAAAATTAGAGAAGCTATTGCAGCAAACGAAGATACACGAAATATTAATTTTTCATTGATACCACGTGTTATTGCAACTGTATATCCGGATTTGAGCAACCAGGAAATAGAAGAAGTGCGTCAGCATGTAATGGCAGATTTTGTTTTAACACATGCAGAACGCGATAAGGAAAATAGAAGCCTTATTAAAATGGCCAATAAATTTATTAATGTTAATGATTTGAATATTGAGTTGATTGATAGTATTAATCCATTCCAAAGTGCTTATGAAATTTTATCTCGGAATGTAGATGCAAAAACATTGAGACTATTCTTAAAAGTCTATGATGCTAAAAAATATGATTTTACTGAAGAAGATTTGAAAATCTTATATCCACAAATTAAACAATTCAAGCAAAGTCATAATCGAAGCCCAGAGAAAAATCAAGATGATGAATATGAAACTAAATTATACTATGCACTTGTTAAATTAGTTGAATTAAGACAGGAGAGAGATAATGGGTGATTTTAGTATAGATGATATCTTTAATGATCCGGATTTTGAAGGGTTAGCTAAAGATGTTGAGAAAAAGAAAGTCGTAGTTAGTTTAAATCCAGATGTTATTAAATTCGAAGAATTAAATAATTGGATTAAAGAAAATGGTTCAGAGCCAACTATTTCTAGAGCTAATATTACAGAGCGAAAACTAGCAAAATGGCTAGAAGCGTTACGTCAGGATTTTAATCGGATGGAATCTTTACAGGAGTATGATTACCTTAATCTTCTTAGACCTGAGCCTAGTGAATTAAGTCTAGATGAGATTCTAGATGATGATTTATTAGATGAGGATAAGCAACTTTTGGCTTCTTTAACTGATATGGGGCGTTATAAAAACACTGCTCATATGGTTGATGGATTAAGCCAACGTAAACGCATGAATAAAGGTTTTGAGAAATTCCGTGAAATGTTTAGAAAAACGCAACAAGAAATTGCTGATGGAAGAAGAAGAGTAATTGATTATGCTGGGAATAGAATTCGAGCTAATGCATTTTATATTGATAAAGGTGTTCTCCTTTATGTTGAACGTATTTATGATCCAAAGACCGATCAAACATACAGTGAGAGTGATGAACGAGAATTTAAAGTTCATACTATTTATGAGAATCAACAGGAAAATGATATTAAACTTTTAAGTCTGGTGTCTTCTTTGTATGATAAAACTAGATACGGTAAGATTGTTACGGATTTGGACGATGTAGACGAAAGTTTATTTACAACAACTGGCTATGTGTATGTTGTTAAATATGCTGGAGAACATCAAGATTTACGTAATATAAATAATCTATATAAAATTGGATATACTAAAAATCTAAAAAATAGACTTAATAATACAGAAAATGAATCAACATATTTCTATGCACCTATAGAACTTGTTGCAACTTATGAAATTCAAAACTTATCTGCATCAAGTGTAGAGAACTATCTTCATAAAGTATTTGCAAATCAACGTTTGGTTGCTACAGTAAAATTAGGTAATGGGAAATATGTAGAAGCCAAAGAGTGGTTTGTAGTTCCTTTAGAGGAGATAACAGAAGCTATTAATAGAATGGTGGTAGCATTACAATAAAAATAAATTGGTGGGGGGAATATATGGGGCGGTGATAGATTTGGGAGATTTTAATTGGTCAATTATTATAGCTATACTTAGTTTTGTTATTTCGATTTTTGGTTTATATAATAGCTGGAAATCCCGTACAAATACTGAAAAATTTTGGGAAAAAGAGCAGTACTATAAATCACTTAGTGAGGCAGTTAAAATAGAACCTAACTATGAACATATAGTCTCTAAGGCAACAGAAAGTTCGATTGTGATTTATAATAAATCTGACTTTAAAGTATATGATGTTGTTGTTCTTCAGGGCTTAAATAATATGAATCTATTTAATGGTCAATGTATTTCTAAGGTATGTTATATTAGAGAGATACGAGGGGGATATAGTGAGCATTTTACTATGAGACATAAAGGTTTAGGCATGTCTAAATTTTTAGTAATAGGAGTATTCTTTAGAGATTTCCAGGGAAAAGAATGGTTTAGAGATAGTTATGGTATAACGAAGAATGGAGAAGGATATAAAGATAGGTTATCTCATTTGCATTTGATTTCTCCACCATATCCTCGTAAAATAGATAATCAATGATTGAGATTAAAGCATCAACACGTTTTGTCCTATAACCCGATAAAATTGAAGCAATCCAAAATTTTTGCGGAGTGTCTTGTTTTAGGTTTTAAAACTTAAAGTTAATAATATAATACATAAAATAGGTTTTAAAACTTAATTTATGATATACTATATATGATATTAGGTTTTAAAACCTATTTTTATAAGGAGGTGTAAGATGTCTTTAATATCACGTCCATACTATTTAGATTTTTTACGGCGTCATCGGGATAGACCGATTATTAAGGTTGTTTCAGGTATACGACGTTGTGGTAAATCTACATTATTTAAACTATTTCAAGATGAGTTATTATCTGATGGTATAACACCTGAACAAATCATAGATATTAACTTTGAATTGATTCAATATGATAATCTGAGAGATTATCGGGCTTTATATGCGTATATCAATGAACGTATCATTCCAAACAAAAGAATGTATATCTTTCTTGATGAAATTCAGCATGTGTCCCAGTTTGAACGTGTAGTGGATAATTTTTTTGTACAAGACAATATAGATATATACATTACAGGTTCCAATGCGTATTTCATGTCTTCCGATATGGCTACATTACTTACGGGGCGTTATGTACAAATTGAAATGCTGCCTCTATCCTATAAGGAATATGTTGATGCCTATAGTGAAAGCGGACTTTCACGAATGGCGTTATATAAAAAATACGTAAGCGAAGGCTCATTCCCGGGGCTTTTACATATGTCCGATGATTGGCAAGGACGGCAGGATTATTTACAGGGTTTATTTAATACTGTTATTTTGAAAGATATCGTTGATCGATTAAAAATTGCAGATATTAAATTGCTTGAAAGTATTGTGAGATATATTCTGGCCAATATAGGGAGCCTGATTAATCCTACAAAGATTGCGAACTCTTTAACGAGTGCCGGACGTAAGGTGGATAATAAAACTGTGGAACGTTATCTTAGAGGGCTAGAGGACAGTTTGTTATTATATGAAGTGGAGCGTTTTGATGTACGTGGCAAGGAATTGTTGCGGTTGCGCCCTAAGTATTATGCGGTGGACACGGCGTTTAAGCAATTTCTATTACCTGAAGTAAATCGCGATACGGGGCATATTCTAGAAAACATTGTTTATCTTGAATTGCGTCGCCGAGGCTATAATGTTTATGTTGGACAATTAGCAAAGGGTGAAATCGATTTTGTTGCACAAAAACCAGGTGGAATATTAGTGTACTATCAGGTGTCGGAGACCGTATTAGATTCGAATACGCGAGATCGTGAATTAGCACCGCTGGAAGCCGTTAGAGATCAATATCCTAAATACTTACTTACGATGGATGAAATTTATAAGACTAATAATTATAACGGAGTTCAGCAATATAATGTGTTGGATTGGTTGTTAGGAGAATAGTCGGGTTAAAAGAATCTCCGGTAATTAATAAATAGCCTTTCATTTTCTGGAAATCAGAATACATGAAGGGCTATTTTTTGAATGTAAATGAAGCTATGTACATTTTTCGATTTAGGTTAAGTAGGCGATTATAATAATCAACTTTCATCCATGATATAATGAAGTCAAATATACTTCTACTGTATATGGTAGAAGCAATTTCTAATATAGGTGTTGTTTGTTTAAAAGGGTGGTTTATATACAGGTGAATCTTTATGAGTTTCTACAATTGGATTCAAGAAAAGCTCTTCGATAACTACGAAGAGTGGCATATGAAGAGCCCTGATTATAATCGGAATGGTTTTAACATAGTAGGCATAGATAATACGCTCAAGGCTATGGAAGATGGCTTTTTCATGTATATGGAGCTATATCCGCCTCATGCTATCGATGGTTGCACTGCGATGAAGGCTCGTGTAGGGAAAACGCAAGATGCAGTAGATATATTCCTGGACATCGATAGTAAAACTTATCGTATGGCTGATGTAAGTTATCCAGATGCGGTGCAGATGATGCGGGCTTTTGTGAAAAAGCGGAGATTGCCTGATCGTAGTTTATATGTAGAAGTAGAGAGTCTAGATTTAGAACAGATGCGATCGACATTTACAGAGCTAGCAATATTATTACTAGGCGATGTAAAACAAGCTAAATCTTTTATGTCCAAGGCAAAATTACATTCTATGGAGAACTTAGAAGATAACTGGTGGAACCTCTATGAGAAATTGCTATTTAAAGGATATGCCGTAGAGCTAAGCTGTAAAAGTGAATTAGAGGATTTTTTTCATAATGTGCAGAAGTTAATACGTAGTAAGGCTTTAGATACTAGGGAAGACCTGACTTTTGATACAGCTGCATTCGATGACAGTCAATGTATTATGGATTGGAGTGCTCAACTTAATTCCACTTGGAAAAACCATAAGTTAGTAGGCATGGACATCGGTACAGATAGTTTTGTGCTTATGGTACTTTCAAATGAGGAATTCAAAACAGCCCAAGAACTAGCAAAAGAGCTGTTACATAGAATCGATGTAGCTGAACGCTTGTGATGAAATAGCAAATCTTAACAATCGACCGTTTGCACGGTATAAATGTTATGAATAGGAGAGAGTCATATGAGTATTGTACGTTTGCCAGAATATGAAGCAGAGTTTGAATCTGAAGTATTTGAAATCTATGCATTACCGCGTAGTGATGCGCATGGGGCTAGTCCTTATTTAGAGAAGTACCATAGACCACTGGTGTCTACTGATGCTATCCTAGATACTCGAACTGGCGTGCTTGACCGTAGCGAAGGCATTTTGACTTGGATTATTGAGGGCCTTGACGATAGATGGGGCTATTCTTTTGAGCCGCACGGTGTCTATAAATTGTTAGTTAAGAAAGCTAAGCCCATAGAGGATTTAGGCTATATGCGTCCTTCTTGGAATAATCGCTATTATGTACTTGAGGTGTTAGAGGAACATGCTAAACATAGCGAGTTAGAGGCCTTATCGGCTTATTTGAAAACCCCTAAATACCTTCATACCGATAGGGGTGATTTCCTGTTAAATCGAGAGTATCAACATTACACAGCGAGAATTGATGATTATGTATTCACTCTTGATGTAGACGAGGGTTCTGATGAAAGCTGCACTGTGGCATTGGCTGTTTTCAACAAAATAGATAATTTCAAAGAATTTGAACAACGAATTAGCGCATACATTAGTGAACACTTACTAGACCTCGCTAACTATTGGCTAGACAATGACGACCAAGATCCGATTACGGCGGATGTATTTGCCAAGCGTATTACTATGTGCGAATTGGCGTTTCGCAATGATGGCACCATAGAGGTTTATTATGACGATGACGATATTTTCTGGGGACACTGCATCATAGCTAATATTGATGCGGATGGGAACCCTGTTAGTGCGGATATTGCAGGATAATGAACTAGTGGAGAGAGACGATGGAAAATCTGTATAAAGAATTAAGAAGCTTTTTTGCCAATGATATTGATCTAAATGATTTATTTGATTCCGAAGCTATTATCTGGATTGATTGGCGCGAGTACGACGAAGATGTAGTGCGCTATTTTAGTGATGTGATGGCTGAGCCTATCGATATTGAAATAGTCGGTAATGGCAAGCCTTATGGTGACGATATTGTGTTACGAAAAGATGATAAAGAGCTGCAAATTCCTTACGGTGATGAGCAAGATCGGGATGTGACCATAAAATATTTCAATGACTTCGTTAAGCCTGATTATGAGGTGCGTTGGTTTATTGAAAGCCTTGGAAACGATACGCTCGGATTTACCGTGCTTTCAGGGGCAGAATGGGCCAATTTAGAAGATGAATTTGGTGCAGATACAGTTCGTTACTATTTCGAGCCTATCAATCTTGAAAGTAACATGTTTAATCTCGACATGGATGAAGTTTCTGCATTATTAGAATTACGAGAAAATAATAGATGAAATAGAGAGATGAGAGAATCAATAAGAGGGAAGAATATGGATTATTTAAAACTATTGTGTGAAGATTCTAACTTGGCAGCAGATTTTGATATGCTGTTTGATTTCTGCCTATTAGACGGGTTGGAAGAACGTGATACTGCTGAAGGGCGATGCACATTCTCTTTACCCGGCAAAGCCTTTGCTCGTGATGGTGCCGGTGGCGAATATCATCAATTAGAGGATGGCTCTATCGGGTATATGAGTAGCGAAGGGGAATGTGGTCGTATAGCTGAAAGTGTAGATGATTTAATTCATTTATTGGTGTACAGCATTTGCTGGCATGATTATTGTGACGCCAGCCAATATACGGACATATCTACTCTCGAAGCCTATGCCAATGAGCGTCATGATGAAATCGCGTCTTATACAGAAATGGATGTATGGGAAACCGTTGTTCAGGCACTAAGTATGCCTTTAGAAGCAAAGGTGGCTGCTGAATTACAAAAGTTCTATGATGCGGCACATCGAGAACCTTTATATACTTGTTATTTCCATGAGGATGATGGAACTGTTACAGAATCACAAAATCTATTTTTCTAGACGTATTGTTTAAAAGGAGAATTATATGGCTATTGATGGAGTAAAAATCATAGATAGTGATGATGGCCATGATATTTATAATTTGATTGTTGAGCGCTATAAAGATGGCACTAGTATTGATACAATTGTTTCAGAAATTTTGGCTGAAGAGCAGAATTTTTGTACTGACGAATTCTATACAGAAATTTATTGGACTGCCGTAGCCTATTCGCTGTGGAAGATAGGTCATCTGTCGGAGGATATTAAAGAGAAAGCATTAGATATAATCGCGAAGGGCGCTCATGAGTTTTGGCTAGAAATTGATAGTAAGGCGCTCAAACAACGTCAAAAGGTGTTGGATACATTAGCCGTACAACTACAAAGTGAAAATCCAAAGCCTCTTAAAGTCCGTAAATCTAAAACAAAGCGAGAACCTCATTTTAAGGTGGGCGATGTATTAGCCGTTAAGTTTAAAGACAACTATGGAGCCATCTTCGTGTCGGACGTAGATCAATCACTACGAAAAATCGAATATCATTTGGCCTGTACAAGACTTTTACAGGCGGATAAACCTAGTATGGACGATTTTTTAAATAGTCAAATTTCCTGTCGGAAAGATAATACAAATTTTGGTATCGATACAGACTGCTGGTTTACGCATAAGGATTTAGGTTTATTATTAGATGATTTGGAAATCATTGGAACCGTTGATCTGTATCCGTACAAGCTCTGGAAACTAGCGCCGGCAGGCACATTGGACGATATCTACAATGAGATTACAGATGAACCGAGGATAGGCAGACTTCGGCTAATAGATACGTATGAATTGGTGAAAGATATAGTTCAGAAATAATCATAGGGTAAACGTGTTACTATACGGATGTACATATACAGATATGTATATAAAAGTCTAACTACAAAGGTGTAAACAGAATGGATGGAGCAACTAAAAAATACATAGAAACTGTGAAGGTCAGTGATATACCCTGGCATCGGTTGACCACAAGTTATGGTCGTGCCACAGATTTTCCTGCGCATCTTGAGGTGTTGTGGGATATGAAGGACGTTGATGCCATTGATGCGGCAGGTGAAGAGCTGGCCCAAAACATTGAGCATCAATCGACTTTATGGCATGCTACGCCCTTTGCGTTAGTTTTTCTATTACGTATTTTTAAAAGAGCTGTTGAAGAACAAGGCCATAATGAGGTGGCAAGATATTTAGTAGAAGAATTAGCTGAGTTATTCCTTATTATTGCTGAGTGCATTAGAGATGGTCTTATGCTAGAGCATGCAGATCAATTACCGAACTTTGAGGATATGCTCAACGAAGAATATCTTTGGTCTGAAGAATATGATGAAGATGAAGATGTTCTTAGATATGAGGAAGAAGAGGTATTTCCGGATGATCTGTTCTTTAGCTTCTACTACTATTCTTTACAAGTGCTTCTATTATGTAAGCCATTGTTAGATAAAAATAAAGAACGTGAGGCTGTGTTGTTAGATTTGCTTATGACAGTAGATTGTTAACATTGCTTGTAGGTGAAAAGGGATAAGATATGTACGTTACAGTACATTGGCAAATAAGATGACGAATATATTAAGTGTTTACGGAGGTTATGGGTTATGGGACTCATTGCAAATTATAATTGTATAAGTGATGAAAGCTTAAAAGAACTCAAAGGGTTAGGCTCATCAAAGAAGGATCTTTTTGAAACCGTTGAAGAGTGGCGCGATGAGGACGAGTTATTGCTCGACATCGATAAGATGTGGGATGTCCTTCACTTCGTGCTTACTGGTGTGAGTACTGATCATAGAATAGATGATAATCCACTTAGTCAAGCTGTGCTTGGTGTAACGTCTATAGAGGATTTATCAGACTATATGGCCTATACGGAACATTCTCAAATAGCTGATATCGTAGTGGCTCTAGAGCAGTTTGATATGGATCAAGCACTCGAATCTTTCGATATGAAAGCCTGTAAAGAGGCTGAGTTATACCCAAATATTTGGGACTATGACGAAGAAGAGGAGGAAATCAAAGATGAAATTCTCCACGATTTCGAGCAGATGAAAGTGTTCTATAAAAAAGTGCTAGACACAAAGGGCCATGCAGTAGTTACGATTTGTTAAAAATATAATAAACCAGTATTCATAAAGCTATTAATGAATACTGGCGATGATTAATAATTTAAAAGTTTTTAGGTTAATAGAGTTGTTTTGGTGCTTTTGGATTAAAGTAAAGATTGTAGGTTTTATAAAACGCAAACATTGCTGAATGGTAAACTGGGGATAAAAAACCCGGTATTTCAGGTGTCTGATGTAAAATTTCGGTAGGTGCAAAACTAGAACCATCGAAATTAAAGGAGGAAGTGGAGTTCACTTTATACTTTAATCCAGTATCCATATTTATTCTATTAGCTAATTCTTGTTTGCTCATTCCTGATTTCAATAAAGATCTTATATTATTGTCGTAATTATAAAAGAATGTTTCGTCTGTCTGCATAATAATGTTGTGTTGATATGATACCATGAATGTATTTGCATTAATTACATAATATGGTGGTGCATATCTTATTGATTTTATACTATTTGTATCTACATACTCTTCTATTTTTTCATCTGAATATACTAAAGTATATTGATTGGGATTGTTATGAATATCATTAAGTGAAACGGCATTACTAGTCACTGGCATTAGTATTAATATTAATATAATTGGTAGTAGTAATAGTCTAAGCATTTTAGTATCCTTATTTGATAAAATAAATAATCTATTTATGTTAATAATAATTATATCAAATGTCGGTTTTTATATGGAGAGAATATTGCAAAGATGGTACATAAAATGGATAAAGCGCGTAAAAAGGAATTATTGAAAGATTATAAAGCTAAAGAAAAACAGAATTTTAAAGATAGTTTACCTATGGACGAAGAATTATTTTGGAATCTCTTTGATTATGTAGACGAGAAGTTAGAAGCAAATGACGGTTGCAATCATAGTCTGACTTTCACAAGAGAGTTTTTAGAAAAACAAAAGGTAGATGTTGAAAGCGTACTAGACTGGATTATCAACGAAGGTGGCGGTTGTGATTGCGAGGTTCTCTACAATGTAGAGGAACGTTTTGAAGAGTACCGTTAATAGCATTTTCTATAGTTAATTCCTTTTATTTGCAGGTGTTACCATAAAGGTTTATAGTATAGGCATGTGATGGATATAGTC
>OGJZ01002029.1_pt1 | contig 16176 bp, 15 predicted proteins | sample 1572321 | NCBI WGS metagenome assembly OGJZ01 (sample SAMEA2582086, study PRJEB24529) | metagenome | biome: Human gut stool | place: China | collected 2011 | reverse complement strand
ACTATTATTATACGCTATTTCTCGTCAAAATCAACCATTTGTTGTGACAGAGCCTAAAATAATTATTTCTACAGTACCTGGGATAACAGGTTTTTGGCAAGTCAATGGTCGTTCTGATGTGACCTTTGAAGGCAGATTGAAGATGGATAATTGGTATATCTATAATTGGTCTGTATGGATAGATATGGTATTATTATTTAAAACAATTAAAGCAGTGTTTTTTAGTAAAGGGGCAGTATAGTAGATGAAAATTATTATCTTAGCAGGTGGAGGCGGCACTAGATTATTTCCACTATCTAGAGATTGTTATCCTAAACAGTTTCTTCATGTAATAGAAGATAAATCTTTACTTGCTCAAACTATAGAGCGATTTTTAGATTTAGTTGAAGCAAAAGATATTATTATCGTGACTAATGAACGCTATATTTTTCATGTACAAGCAGAATTAAAAACTATAAATGCACAAGAAGCACATATTATTACTGAGCCTATGGGAAAAAATACAGCTCCTGCTATTGCCTTAGCACAGAGTTATTGTCAAGATGTATTGCAATGTGATGATGATGAGATTTTATTTGTTAGTCCATCAGATCATTTAATTAAACCGATAGATGCTTTTCAAGATTTAATTAAAAATGCCCAAGATGTAGCTAAAGATAATATAGTGACCTTAGGAATTAAACCTACAAAACCAGAAATTGGTTATGGTTATATTGAAGCAGAGAAAAATAATGCCTTATCTAAAAAAGTTATTTCTTTTAAAGAAAAACCAGATTTAGCTACAGCTAAAGAATATATCGCTTCTAGTAATTATTATTGGAATGGTGGTATGTTTATGTTTAGCATAGCTACTATGCAGACTGAACTCACTAAATACATGCCAGCAATAATAGATATTACCCAAAATGGTTATCAATATACAGTGGATAATTTTATAAACATGCCAGATATATCTATTGACTATGCGGTGGCAGAAAAATCACAAAAGATGATGATGATACCAATGGAAAATGTTTATTGGAATGATATTGGCAGTTTTGATGCTATTGCAGAAGTACTTTCTGATAAGGATAAAAATGTATTTAAAGGTGATATTTTAGCGGAGAATTGTACAGATACCATGATTATTGGTGATAATCGTCTAATAGCTGGTATTGATTTAGAAAATTTAATGATCATTGATACTCCAGATGCATTGCTTGTAGCCAAAAAAGGTGAAAGTCAAAAGGTAAAAAATATAGTGAATAAGCTTAAGCAGAATAAACGTAAGGAAGCAAAAGAAAATGTCACTATGTATCGCTCATGGGGAAAATATACTTTACTTACTGAAAGTGAAGGTTATAGAGTGCGTAAAATAGAGGTGGATCCAGGGGCTTCACTTACTATGCAGATGCATTATCATCGTAGTGAACATTGGACTGTCATCTCTGGTACAGGTAAGACTATTATCAATGATAGAGAAAGTATTTTTACAGAAAATCAAAGTACTTATATTCCTATGGGAGTAAAACATAAATTATCTAATCCAGGGAAAATTCCTTTGATTATTATAGAGGTGCAATCTGGTAAATATATTAATGAAGATGATATTGTAGTTTTTGATTGATAAAATAAAGGATGAAAAATGAAAATACAAATTATTATTCCCGTGTATAAACCGGATAGTAAATTATTGGTGTTATTAAGACAAATAAAAAAACAAACGATAAAAAATATTCCACTATTAATTATAGATTCAGGCTCTAATGATGAATATAGAGATGAAATAGAGGATATGAATTGTTTAGTAAAAAAAATAGACGCTAAAACATTTAACCATGGTGGAACTAGACAAATGGGAGCAGATATGTTCCCTGATAAAGATATATATATTTTTTTAACACAAGATGCTATTTTAGCAGATGAGTATGCTATTAATAATATAGTTGAAGTCTTTAATAATGATAATGTAGGCTGTGCTTATGGTAGACAATTACCACATAAAGGGGCAACTATGTTTGCAACCCATGCCAGATTATTTAATTATAAAAATGAAAGTTATATATACTCTGTAGAGGATAAAGAAAAATATGGAATGAAAACAGCCTTTAATTCAAATTCTTTTGCAGCATATAGAAGAAAAGCATTGAAAGATGTAGGAGGATTTCCAACTAATACAATTTTGAGTGAAGATATGTATGTAACTGCAAAAATGTTATTAAAAAATTGGTCTGTTGCTTATTGTGCAGATGCTAAAGTATATCATTCACATAATTATACTATATGGCAAGAATTTAAAAGATATTTTGATATAGGCGTTTTTCATGCAAGAGAAGCATGGATTAGAGAAATTTTTGGCAAAGCTGAAGGTGAAGGAAAAAAATTTGTTGTTTCTGAAGTAAAAATGTTAATGAAAAATAATCCATTATTATTAATTGAAATGGTTTTTAGAGATGGTATGAAATTTTTAGGATATAGATTAGGATTAAATGAAAAATATTTGAGCAAAAATTTTAAGAAAAAAATTAGTATGGGAAGAGGGTTTTGGAAATAATGAATAATTATAAATTAGCTATAATTATAGTCACACATAATAGTGAATTTGTATTGGAAAAAAATATAGAATCAATAATAGCTTCTCATATTAATTATGAACAATTAATTATAGTGGATAGTGGTTCTGACGATACAACATATTTAAAAAAATATAAGTCATTAGAAAAAACATTTATTATTTATAAAAGTAATATTGGATTTGCTAAAGGTAATAATATTGGTTTTAGTTATTTAAAAGAAGAAATAGATACAGTACTATTTTTAAATCCAGATATTATTTTTAAAAAAGATATTATTCCTCAAATGATATCTTTGATAAATAGCGATATAATAGCAGTATCACCAATTTTAAAGAGATATATAGTAGAAAATAATGATATTAAATTTACGGATGATATAGATTCAAGTGGAATATATTCAACATGGTATGGTAAATATTATGATTCTGATATTTATAGAAAAGGTGTTTCTTATCCAGAAGCATTATGTGGTGCTTTTATACTTTGTAATAGAGAAAAAATGGATAAAATTATAAAAAATAAAGAAGTTTTTAATGAAAATATGTTTATGTATAAAGAAGATGTAGAGTTAGGATTACGTATTAGAAATGAGGGATATCAATTACTTATAGATGGGAATAGTATAGTATATCATGGTAGAGGTTGGAAATCTCGTGACAAAGTATCAAAATGGCAGAAAAAAATATCTGCTAGGAATGACTGGTATTTATTACAATATATTAAAGGAATTCGAAAATTATGGGCAAGTATATATTATTCAATAAAATGGTGTTATGTTAAATATATTGAATAAAAGATATTTTTATATTAATTTATAGAAAAGAGAGACAAATATAAAAATGAAAGTGATAATAAGTAATAGGATTGGACCTAATCAAGGAATTGCAACGTATAATAGATTATTAGTGGATGGTTTAAAAAAAATAAATAATGTAAATTATAGATTATTTGAAGATAATGATGCTAGAGATACGTTTAAAACATATAATATAATTAATTTGATAAAAAATATATCAAAAAAATTTTATAGAGATAATGGAATGTTGCATAAGTTTATAAAAAATGAACAAGCAGATATATTTCATTGTACAGAAAGTTATGGTATTCCATGGATAGGAAAAATGAAATGCAAAGTTGTTACTACAGTTCATGATTTAATAATTTATACTTTACCAAAAAAAGATGGTAACCAAAGTTCATGGAATGAAAAAATGAGATTTTATTATCAGGTAAAACATGCTATTAAAAATAGTGATGCAATCATAACAGTTTCAGAATATAGTAAAAATGAAATTATAAAAGTTTTTCCAGAGGCATCAAATAAAATAAAAGTTATTTATTTAGCACCTCGTTCTGAATTTTATATGAAAAAAAATAATGAAGTAAATTATATATTGAAGAAGTATAATATATCAAAATCGTATATATTATTAATGGGAGGAAATCATCCAAGAAAAAATATGTTACGAGCTATAAGAGCATTTTTGTCTCTTAATAATTTTAATTATCAATTAGTTATTACAGGAAATGCTATTTTAAATTTTGATAAAAATATTAAACAAGCTATTAAAGAGAATAAAATTATTTTTACTGATTATGTTAGTGATGAAGATTTAGTTGCGCTATATAATAAAGCATATATGTTTGTATATCCTAGTCTTTTTGAAGGATTTGGATTACCTATATTAGAAGCAATGGCTTGTGGAACGCCTGTTATAACTAGCAATGTTACATCTATGCCAGAAGTAGCAGGAGATTCAGCAATATTGATTAATCCTTATGATGAAAAGGCAATTAAAAATGCAATGGATAAATTAATAAATAATCCGAATCTTATTGAGATATATAAAAAGAGAGGTTTAGAAAGATGTAAGAAATTTACGATAACAGAAATGGCTAAATGTCATGTAGAAGTATATAAAAGTATTATATAAATTTAAATAAGGAGCATTTGTATGTATGCATTAGCCTATTGTACATTTATAGGAGCAATCATATTAAATTTTTTAATACCAAATAAAAAATTTTATTTTGGATTTTTATTTTTATTTATGGCTATAATAGTAGGGATAAGAGATCCTTATACAGGGACAGATACACTTATGTATTATAGTTTTATAGATGTTGTAAAAAGAGAAGGAATAGTATTTGCAGATCAGTCAAATGTAAATATGGAATTAGGATTTCGTATTTTAATGTTTTTTTGTGGAGAAATATTAGAGAGTCCTCAAAGTCTAATATTTATTTCATCTATTGTTACTTATTTATTATTTGCAAGATATTTATATAAAAATTCTAATGAAAAATATTATTATATTGCTGGGGTATTATTTATTGGAATGGGATTTTTTGTAGAATCTATGAATACAATGCGACAATTATTAGCGCTATCAATTGCAGTTAATGGGTTGGATTGCTTAAAAAATAATCAATATATAAGATCAATAATAATTATTATATTATCATATTTTATTCATTCTAGTATGATAATGCTTATAATATTAGTTATATTTTATATGATAGCTAATAAATTAGTAAAAAAAGATGGAAATAATATTATTATGTTTTTAAGTAGTGTATTTTTAATAATGTTTATTGGTATTAATATGGTAAGTATTATAAATAATAATATTGATCTTTTAGGTGGATATGCTATATATTATACAAGAGAAGAATATTCAAATATCGGTTCTGGTGGATGGAGTAGAGCTATAGGAATATTAATTATAACTTTAATATATAGTTTTTTTCGATTTAATAAATATGATAGAGTATATAATATGATGTTGATTTTGGCATGTGAATTTACATTAATAACAATATATTTTACTAATACCTGGATGTTTATTTTTTATAGATTTTATTATGAATTTTTTATTTTTTTTATTATTGTGTTAATTAATATTCTAAAAAGGATTGAATCTCCAGTATTAAATATATATTTTCAGATATTTTTAATACTCATTTCAGCAATAAATTTATATAAACAAATAAGTGAGGCTTTTGATTTACGTTATGATATGTTTTTTTAATAATGATTAAGGCGGTGATTTTTTGCCAATTTTAACTGTAATTATGCCAGTATATAATGTAGAAAAATATGTTGAGAAATCCATAGAATCTGTATTGAATCAAACTATGAAAGATTTTGAATTAATTATTGTAAATGATGGATCGACAGATAATTCTGGAAATATTTGTGAAAAATATGCATCTATTGATAATAGAATAAGATATTTTGTTAGAGAAAATAGAGGTGTTAGTGCAGCTAGAAATTTTGCTATAAAAAAAAGTATAAATTCTAAATATATAACATTTATTGATTCTGATGATTGGATTGAAGCTGATTTTTATGAAAAAGCGATGAAATATATTAATGATAATGATTTAGATATGTGTATTACTGGTTATATTATAGAAGAAGGAGAAAAAAATTTTATAAATTTAAAAAAGAAAAAAGCAAATATCATGGATTCGTCAGAAGCACTTAGTGAAATTTTTAAGAGTCTATATTATACAGGTACATTATGGGATACTTTTTTTAAAAGAGATATTTTATTAAATTTATCATTAGTTGAAGGATTACGATATCATGAAGATTTTTTATTTAAAGTAGAATGTATAAATAATAGTAGTAAAATAGGTTATTTTCCTTTATATAAATATCATTATGTAATGCGTTCAACAAGTGTGTCACATACATTTTCAAGAAAGAATTTAGATGTATTAAAGGCTAATAAATTAATGTGTTTATCAAAAATAAAAGAAGAGAAAATAATATTTGATAAATATAAGCAGTTTTTTAGTCGTTTTGTTATAGAATTATCTGCACAGTATATAAAACTTAAAAATAATACAACATATAAGCATTATATTAAATATTCTCAAAAATATGCTAGACGTCATTTTTTAGAATTAATTAGAGATTATGTACCTATTAAACGTAAAATATATATTATTTTATTAGTATTTTTACCATTTAAATTATTAAAATCTGTATATAATTTTTTAGATAATATAAGAAATAAAATAAAATAATATTAAATAGTTTTTTATTAAATAGTATAATAAAATATATTATATAAGGATGATAGATATTTGAAAATAGCAATTATAACTATAAATGATAATAATAATTATGGAAATAGATTACAAAATTATGCTTTAGAAAAATATATATGTAATAAGTTAAAAATAGGAGAAGTGAATACTATTTGGTATGATCCGCAATATACATATATATCGCAAATTAATATATTTAATTGGAAGACATGGATAAAATATATTATAAATTGGAAAAATTATAGAGATTATTTGAAAAAATTTTATTTAAAAGATAATATTCGTATGTATAATATAAGTAAATTTACAAAAAAAATTAATACTAAGTTAGATTTTAAAATAAAAGATAATTTGAGTGAAGAATATGATTATTTTGTAGTAGGTAGTGACCAAGTTTGGAATCCTAATTTTTGGTCAAAAAAATGTGATCATGCTAATATTAGATTTTTAAAATTTGTACCTAAAGAAAAAAGAATTGCTTATGCAGCTAGTATAGCTATTCCTGAAGTACCAAAAGATAAAGAACAGTTTTTTAAAGATAGTTTAAATGAAATGAAAGCAATATCAATGAGAGAAAAAGCTGGTGTAGAATTAGTAAAAAATTTAATAGGAAGAGAAGTTCCAATAGTAGTAGATCCAACTATTTTATTATCTAAAGAAGAATGGCAAACAATAGAATTAAGACCAGAATGGTATAGTGGAGAAAAATATATTCTTACCTATTTTTTAGGAAATCCATCACCAATAATTAAAAATATTGCAAAGAAAAACAATTGGAAAATCTATAATTTAATGGATAAAGATAATTTTGATTTGTATACTTCACGAGTAGAGGAATTTGTATATTTAATAAATCATGCACAATTAGTTGTAACAGATTCTTTTCATGCAAGTGTATTTTCAATTTTAATGAATACATCATTTTTAGTTGTTAATAGACAGCAAAAAGGTTTGGCGGATATGACGTCTCGTATAGATACATTAATGGAATTGTTTGGTTATCAAGATAGATATATAGTAAATGGTAAATGTGATTTATCTGATGAAGAAATTTTGTATATGGATTTTAGTAATGTAAAATCTATTCAAGAGAGGGAAATAGAACGTTCTACAGAATATATGAAAGAGGCACTTAATATTAATTAGATGAAAAAGAGGTATATTTTATATGGAAAATTTATATACAAATGAAAAACATACGCAAATTTTAATAGCTTTATTAAAAGCTCATGGAATAAAAAAAGTTGTTGCGAGTCCTGGTGCTACAAATATATGTTTTATAGCAAGTGTACAACATGATCCTTATTTTGAAATTTATTCTTCAGTAGATGAACGTTCTGCTGCATATATGGCTTGTGGTTTATCTGCTGAATCTGGAGAACCTGTAGCATTAAGTTGTACAGGAGCTACAGCTTCTCGAAATTATATTCCAGCTTTAACAGAAGCTTTTTATAGAAAATTACCTATTTTGGCTATTACATCTACACAAAGAATGGATAGAATAGGACATAATATACCACAAGTAATAGATAGGCGTGTTCCTTTAAATGATACTGTAAAAATGAGTGTGCAGGTATCCGAAATAAATAATGAAGAAGATAAATGGGCATGTGAAATTGCTATAAATAAAGCTATTTTAGAATTAAAACATCATGGTGGAGGACCAGTACATATAAATTTAGTAACAAATTATAGTTCTATTTATGATACAAAGGTTCTTCCAGATGTTAATATTATTAATAGAATAACTTATAAGGATAGTTTACCAGATATACCTAAGGGGAAAATTGGTATATTTGTAGGTAACCATAAAAAATGGAGTTTAAAATTAACAGATTTAGTGGATTCTTTCTGTGAAAAATACAATGCAATTGTTTTTTGTGACCATACCAGTAATTATAAGGGAAAATATAGAGCTTTTGCAGGATTAATAGCTACTCAAGAAAATTATAAATCTCCATGTTGTTTTGTTGATTTATTAATTCATATTGGTGATATTTCTGGTGGATATATGTCTTTTTATCCAACAAAGGTATGGAGAGTAAACCCTGATGGAGAAGTATGTGATACTTTTAGAAAACTTCAATATACTTTTGAAATGGAAGAAGAAGACTTTTTTGAGCGTTATATTAATATGACAACAATTGAAAGAAGCAAGAATACTTTTATTGCAGAGTGGAAAAATGAATATGAGAAAATATATGCTAAAATTCCTGAATTACCATTTTCAAATGCATGGATAGCTCAAAATACAATTTCTAAAATGCCAGAAAATAGTGTTTTACATTTAGGAATACTTAACACTTTAAGAACATGGAATTATTTTGAAGCTCCGCAAAGTGTATTAGGATATTCTAATACTGGTGGCTTTGGTATAGATGGATGTGTATCTTCATTAATAGGTGCTTCATTGATAGAATCTAACAAATTATTTTTTGGGATTGTTGGTGATTTGGCATTTTTCTATGATATGAATTCGATTGGTAACAGACATATAAAGAATAATATACGTTTAATGATTGTAAATAATGGGAGAGGTACTGAATTCAGAAATTATGGTCATCAAGGTGCTAAATTTGGTAAAGAAGCAGATAGGTATATAGCAGCTGCTGGACATTATGGTAATAAATCTCATTTATTATTAAAACATTATGCAGAAGATTTAGGTTTTGAATATATAAGTGCATCTAATAAAGAAGAATATCTTAATAATGTAGAAAAATATTTGAATCCTAAAGTTACAGATAAACCTATTTTATTTGAGGTTTTTACGGATAGCAAAGATGAAAGTGAAACTATTAAAATTACGAAAAATATAGAAGTTTCAACAAAAAATAAAGCTAAAAAAATAGTTAAATCTGCAATTGGTGAACATGGTATAGCGGTTATAAAAAATTTTATAAAGAAATAAGTATTAAATAAAAAGATATATCGAATTTTTATAAAAATAATGGAGCGATTGATTTGAAAATTTTAATTTTAGGTGGAACGGGAGCAATGGGAACATCATTAGTTTCTATTTTAGCAAAAAGAAATAATGATTTATTTATTACTTCTAGAAAAGAAAGAACATCTAAAGAAAAGAATATAAAATATATTCAAGGAAATGCACATGATAAAGATTTTTTAATAAATTTATTAGAAAATGAATATTATGATGCTATTGTTGATTTTATGATTTATAATATTGATGAATTTAAATTAAAATTTAATTTATTTTTAGAACATACGGCACAATATATTTATATAAGTTCTAGTAGAGTATATGCAAATGAAAATAAACGCATAACAGAAAAGTCGAAAAGATTACTTGACGTATGTAAAGATGATGAATATTTAAAAACAGATGAATATGCGTTAACAAAAGCACGGCAAGAGGATTTATTGTTAAAATCTAAAAAGAAGAATTGGACAATTATAAGACCATATATTACGTATAATGTGGAGCGATTGCAATTAGGTGCATATGAAAAAGAAAATTGGTTATATCGTGCTTTACATGGTAGAAGTATAGTTTTCAATAAAGATATTGCAGATAAATTTACTACATTGACATATGGTCATGATGTAGCACTCAGAATAGCTGACATTATTGGTAAAGAAAAGGCATTAGGTGAGATAATGCATATTACTACTTTTGAAATAGTAAAATGGAAAGATATTTTAAATTTATATTTGGATATTCTTGAAGAAAAAACAGGAAAAAGACCTGAGGTTTGTTGGTTAGATACATCTATTAATATTGGAAAAGTTGCAGGTAGTAAATATCAAATAAATTATGATAGATTATATAATAGAAGTTTTGATAGTACTAAAATCAATAATATTAGTGAATGTAGAGAAAAATATATGCCAATTAATAAAGGATTAAAAATTTGTCTTGAAAAATTTATTGATGAAGATAGAAAATTTTTAGATATACAGTGGAATTTACAAGCATATATGGATAAAGTTACAGGTGAAAAAACTCCATTAAAAGAATTACCTACAGTAAAAATAAAAATAAAATATATTATTTGTAGATATACTCCATTTTTAGATTGGAAATATAAATTATAAATAAAGAGGTTTATTTTATGCAAAATCAATTAAAAATAGGAGCAATATTATCATATATAAATATATTAGCTGGTTTAATTGTTGGTTTAGGATATACACCTGTAATGATTAGATTATTAGGGCAATCTGAATTCGGGTTATATTCATTAATAGGTTCTCTTGTTGCTTATCTTAGCGTTTTAGATATGGGTTTAGGTAATACTATTGTTAGATATGTATCTAAAAATCGTGCAGTAGGTGATAAAAAATCTGAGTCAGAATTAAATGGATTGTTTTTAGCAATATATTCGGTTATAGGTTTAGTCACTTTAATTATTGGAAGTATATTGTATTTTAATGTAAATAATATGTTTGGAGCAACTTTATCTATTGACCAAATTGAACGAGCTAAAGTAATGATGATATTACTTATATTTAATATAGCAATATCTTTTCCTTTAAGTGTATTTGCTTCATTGATGCAAGCATATGAAAGATTTATTTTTTTACGTATATTTAATATTATTAGCGTATTATTAAAACCTATAATAGCATTACCTTTTTTATTTATGGGATATGGTGCTATAACGTTGGTAGTAACAGCAACAATAGTAAATATTGCTTGTTTACTTACAAATGTATATTATTGTTTTAGATATTTAAATATACATTTTAGTAAAGGTCATTTTGAAAAAGCTTTTTTATATGAGATATCTGGTTATGCATTTTTTATCTTTCTTAATGCTATAATGGATAAAATTTATTGGGGAACTGGTCAATTTATATTAGGTATGGTGTCAGGAACTATTCAGGTAGCTATTTATGCTATAGCTATGCAATTTATGAATATGTATATGCAATTTTCATGTGCTATAGGTGGAGTACTTTTGCCAAAAGTAACTATGATGGTAGCTAATGGTGCAACTAAAGTAGAATTAACTAATTTAATGATTAAAATTGGTAGATTGCAATATATAGTTATTGGTTATATTTTAGTGATGTTTTTTCTTGTAGGAGAAGAGTTTATTTATCTTTGGGCAGGTAAAAATTATATATCTGCATATTCAATGATCTTAATAATAATGATAGCAGCTTTTACATCACTTATACAAAATACAGGAATTGCTATTTTGCAAGCAATGAATTTAAATCGTTATCGAATGACTGTATATGTAATTTGTGCAGTTATAAATATTTTTACGAGTATAATATTAGCTAAAATGTATGGTGGCTTAGGTTGTGCAATTAGTACATCAATTGCAATATTTATAAGTACAGGTTTGATAATGAATAGATATTATCATAAGCATATAGGTATTGATATTCTTTTATTTTGGAAAAATATAATACATATGATGCCAAGTGCTTTTATATTAATAGTATTAGTAGAGATTTTTCAAATGAATATATCGTTAGAATATAGTTGGTTATATTTTGTAATAAAGGTAGTTATATATACACTAATATATATGATTTTAATGTACTTTATAGGTATGAATAATTATGAAAAAAATCTTTGTAAAGAAGTAATCAATAAGATAATAAAAATAAATAAAGTATAAAAATTTTTAGCATAGATATTAGAATTAAGAGAATAGAAAAATTAATATTTAAATGTAATGAAGAAATATTTGTAGTAAATAAAACTATTAATAATATTATATAGTTATATAGTACATTTTATGGGTTATAAAAAATAAAAAAATATTTTTTATAGAAGGAGATTTTCTATATGATTAAAAAAGGAATAATACTAGCAGGTGGCTCGGGAACTAGACTTTATCCACTTACTAAGGTGATAAGTAAACAACTAATGCCAATTTATGATAAACCAATGATATATTATCCATTATCTACGTTGATGTTAGCAGGTATAAAAGATATATTAGTGATTACAACACCTAGAGATAGTGAAAGTTTTCAAGCTTTATTAGGTGATGGTGCTCAATGGGGTATTAATATTTCTTATAAGGTTCAGCCTAGTCCAGATGGATTGGCTCAAGCCTTCATTATTGGTGAAGAATTTATTAATGGTGAAGGTTGTGCACTTATTTTAGGAGATAATATTTTTTATGGTCATGATTTGTCTAGATTGGTAAAAAATGCCACTCAAAAAGAGGATGGGGCAACAGTATTTGCTTATTATGTAAAAGATCCAGAGCGTTATGGTATTGTAGAGTTTGATAAAAATCGTAAAGCAATTAGTTTAGAAGAAAAACCAGAAAAACCAAAATCTAATTTTGCTGTAACAGGATTATATTTTTATGATAAAAATGTAGTAGAATATGCAAAATCTATAAAACCATCAGCTCGTGGAGAATTAGAAATTACAGATTTAAATAAAATTTATTTAGAAAAAGGTAATTTAAATGTAGAGACCTTGGGACGAGGCTATGCATGGCTTGATACAGGTACACATGAGTCATTATTACAAGCTGCTTCTTTTGTAGAGACGGTACAAGATAGACAAGGTCTAAAAATTGCATGTCCAGAAGAAATTGCATATAATTTAGGTTATATAAATAAAGAGCAACTAAAAGAATTAGCCAAACCACTTGCAAAAAATGAATATGGTCAATATCTTTTAGCAATAGCAGATGGAGGTATATCATGGAACTTGTAAAAACTAAATTAGATGGTGTGTATATTGTAGAACCAAAGGTATATGGAGATAACCGCGGTTGGTTTATGGAAACATATTCAGAAAAAGCATTTAAAGATGCTGGAATAGATGTTACTTTTGTTCAAGATAATCATTCATATTCAGCTCAAAAAGGTGTATTACGTGGACTTCATTTTCAATTAAATCCAATGAGTCAAGCAAAACTTTTGCGTGTACTTCGTGGAACTTTACTTGATGTAGTAGTAGATATTAGAAAAGGCTCTCCTACATATGGTCAATGGATTTCTGTAGAATTATCAGCAGATAATAAAAAAGAAATCTTTATGCCAAGAGGAATGGCACATGGATTTGTAACACTTACAGATGATGTAGAAGTTCATTATAAAGTAGATAATCTATATGCACCAAAATTAGAAAGTGGGATTATTTATAATGATCCAGATTTAAAAGTAGATTGGGGTACAGATAAAGTTATATTATCTGCAAAAGATACAGTACTTCCAACATTTAAAGAATGTGTAGCAGATTTTAGATATGGAGAAGATAAATAATGAAAATATTAGTAACTGGTGGAGCAGGATTTATTGGTAGTAATTTTGTTTATTATGAATTAGATAATTATCCAAATGATGAAGTAATCTGTTTAGATAAACTCACATATGCTGGCAATTTAGAAACATTAGAAGTAGCAATGAAAAATCCTAAATTTAAATTTGTTAAAGGAGATATTGCTGATAGAGCTTTTGTTGATGAATTATTTGCAAGTGAACAGCCTGATGTTGTAGTAAATTTTGCAGCAGAATCTCATGTGGATAGATCTATTGAAAATCCAGAAATCTTTTTACAGACAAATGTAATTGGTACAAGTGTACTGATGGATGCTTGTCGTAAATATGGTAATATCCGTTATCATCAAGTGTCTACAGATGAAGTATATGGAGATTTACCACTTGATAGACCAGATTTATTCTTTACAGAAACAACACCACTTCATACTTCTAGTCCATATTCAGCTTCAAAAGCTTCAGCAGATTTATTAGTGCAGGCATATTATCGTACTTATAAATTACCTGTGACTATTTCTCGCTGTTCAAATAATTATGGACCATATCACTTCCCTGAAAAATTAATTCCACTCATGATAGCTAATGCTTTAAATGATAAAAAATTGCCAGTATATGGTAAAGGTGAAAATGTACGTGATTGGCTCTATGTAGAAGATCATTGCTCTGCTATAGATTTGATCATTCGCAAAGGAAAAATTGGCGAAGTATATAATATTGGTGGTCATAATGAACGCACTAATTTAGAAGTTGTAAAAACAATTATAAAAGAGCTTGGTAAAAGTGAAGATTTAATTGAATTTGTAACAGATAGACCAGGTCATGATCGTAGATATGCTATTGATCCTACGAAAATTCATAATGAACTTGGTTGGCTTCCTGCTACTAAGTTTGATGATGGAATTAAGAAAACTATTGATTGGTATTTAACACATAAATCTTGGTGGGAAAAAATTATCAGTGGTGAATACAAAGATTATTATGATAAGATGTATAAAAATAGATAAATAAAAAGAGAGCTTAGGCTCTCTTTCTTTGTAAGGAGTGATTTTAAGTGAAAGTTTTAGTTACAGGTTATACAGGTCAATTAGGTTTTGATGTAATACGTGAATTAAAAGCTAGAAATATAGAATGTATTGGTACAACAAGAAATGAGTTTTCTTTGACAGATATGGAAAAAATGCAAGCTTTTGTTAAAGCATATAAACCAGATGTAGTAATTCATTGTGCAGCTTATACAGCAGTAGATAAGGCAGAAGATGAAGTAGAACTTTGTGATCAAATAAATCATTTAGCAACTAAAGAATTAGCAAAAGTATGTAAAGAAATTGATGCTAAGATGATTTATATCAGTACAGATTATGTATTTGCAGGTAGTGGTGAAGATTTTTATGAAGTAAATGATGAAAAAGCACCACAAAATGTTTATGGGAAATCTAAACTTGATGGAGAATTAGCTGTACAAGAGATTTTAGATAAATATTTTATTGTGCGTATTTCTTGGGTATTTGGTAGTAACGGTAAGAATTTTATCAAGACTATGCTTAACTTAGCTAAAAATCATGATAAATTAACTGTAGTTAATGACCAAATAGGTTCACCAACTTATACAGTGGATTTAGCAAAATTACTTTGTGATATGGCTTTATCTGATAAATACGGTGTTTATCATGCTACAAATGAAGGTATATGTTCATGGTATGATTTTGCTTGTGAGATATTTAAACAAGCTGACATAAAGATAGATGTTGAGCCAGTTCCATCAACAGCATTTCCGACAAAAGCTATACGACCACATAATTCAAGAATGAGTAAAAAATGTTTAGATGAAGCAGGATTTAATAGATTACCTGCATGGCAGGATGCTTTAGTAAGATATTTGCAAGAATTGAATATGTAGATATAGAAGTTTTTTGTTAAATATTGGAGTTAAAAAGATAGGTGGATTTTTTATCTACCTATCTTTTTTGTTGTAATTTGTGGCTGTTTTTATATGTTATAATATAGATAATCAATGATGGAGGGATATATCATGGAGACTTTTAATAGATTAAATGATTTATACTTCAAAAAGCTTTTAGGAGATAAAAAAAGAAAGAATTTAACGCTTAGCTTTTTAAATGGGATTTTAAATAAAGATGATGAAAGTTGTTTTACAGATATAAGTTTTTTGATAAAGATAATGAACCATTAACATTAGATGGTAAATTAGATATTAGAGCGGATTTAAATGATGGTACACAAGTGGATATCGAGGTACAAGTTTGTCCGTTTAAATTAATGGCTGAACGTTCATTATACTATTGGTCAAAGATGTATTCAGAGCAATTAGAAA
>OGJZ01001998.1_pt1 | contig 16410 bp, 23 predicted proteins | sample 1572321 | NCBI WGS metagenome assembly OGJZ01 (sample SAMEA2582086, study PRJEB24529) | metagenome | biome: Human gut stool | place: China | collected 2011 | reverse complement strand
GTAACACATGTGTTACTTAGTTTATAATAAAAAGAATTATTATAAGAAATAATCAAGAAAGGAAGGGTTAAAAGTGGAAAAACAAGAAAGATTTGAAAAAATTAGTAAATCTTATATATTAAAAAATAAAGATATTACAGTTTTAAAGTTTGAATATGAAGAGAAAAAAGAAAAAAGTTTGACTGGAAAATACTCAAGTTATAAACTAAAACATATAGAAATTTTAAGAGAAGATTTACTACCTAAAAGCTATCCTATAAAAGATAAATATAATACAACAGAATTAAGAAAATGGATAGAAAATAGAAAAGCACCAAAAAATCGAAAAAATATAAATAACTTAATAAATCATGAAATACAAAAATATAAATTAGATAGTAAAAATTTTATGAATTATATAGATATATCTTTTGGACTTTCTTTAAATGATTCTTATTGGATTGTCCCAGAAGATGAAAAGGAATATAAATGGAAAGACTATAATTTATATAAAAATAAATTTAGTGAAAAATTATCTCTAATAGCATTTGGAGAAAAAGGCATAGCAGATAATTCCTTAGATGAAATAAAAACTTCTCCAGAATATACAACTAATGGAATGTTAGCAAAATGTTGGGCAATAATAGATGATGAAATATATTTATTAAAAAAATCATCAGAACATCATAAAGTAGAAGCAATTGCAGAATATTATATGGGGCAAGTAGCAGAGATAATGGGGTTTAATCATGTTGATTATAATATAACTACTTATCATGAAAATATTGTTTCAAGCTGTAAGTTGTTTACTAATGAAGATGAAGGATATATTCCTTTAAGTAATTGTTTGACAAAAGAGGAAATTGTAAAAAGACCAGATAAATTATTAAAAAGAATAGAAGAATTAACAGGAAGAGAATTTTTAGAAGATATAATGGTATTTGATTCTTTGATTTATAATGAAGATAGACATTTAGGAAATTATGGATTAATAGTAAATAATAATACAGGGGAATTACTAAGACCTGCCCCAATTTTTGATAATGGTAATTCAGCATTAATGCTGTATAATGATTTACCAAAAGATTCTTCTGAAATATTTGCAGAACATAGAATAGGACTTTCTTTTAATGTATTGTCAGAAGAATTTGTTAATGAAAGACATAGAAAAGGGCTGGAAAAGTTAAAAGATTTTAAATTTATTAGACATCCTAAATTTAATCTTCCAGAAGAATTACTAGAAAAAACAGAAAAATTTATATCACAACGAGCAAAATTTATAAGTAATCAATTGGAAAAAAAGTTAGAGAAAAATTTAGAAAAAAAAACTGAAAAAAACATAACAAAAAAAAATAGAGAAAGAACTAGAACCAGATCTAGAAGAGGAATAGAAAGATAACTTGTAAAGAGGTAAATTATGAAAATATTAGAAAAAGATAAAGAACATTTTAGGATAGAAACATTCATAACTTTTTTATATGAAAAACTTAAAGAAAAAAATGAAGTAAAAATAGAGTATTATAGTTTCAGTAGAGAAGAAGTTATAAAATTATCTAATGTAAAAGAATGGGAACAAATAATTAAACCAGCTTATTTAGATAAATGGGATTACTTAAACATAAAAATAGACACAACTGAATTATTGAAAGTACAAAAAGAAGATTATAAAGAGTTATTAAAGATATTATTAGAAATAGAAAGCACTTTTCTAATTATATCTCCTGAAGAATTTATAAGATTGAATAAAAAAATAGAAAAAAATTTATTAGAACTTTCTAAAGTAGATATTTTAAAAAAGTATGAATATATGAGATATTATTATACAAGAATCATAAGAGAAAAATATCTTAACTATTTAAGGTATACAGCAAATGAAAAGTTAGAAAAGGAATTGAAAGAAATAGAAGGGTTATCAGTATATTATAGAGCTTTAAAACAATAAAAAAGTTTTTAGAAAGGAAGAATGATAAATGGATATAATGATGAAAATTATTCTTAGCCAAAATCTTTGTTTTTCTTTCTGATATCAAGAATTTTTTGTTCAAGTTTCTCGTTTGGATTTTCTCTATCAAAAAGTTTTCTCCAATACATATATGTCGCTTTTGGAAATCCTGTAACTGCGAGAATATTTTTTAGTTTGAAGTCTCCTCGGAGGCTGTGGATGATTCTCGCTGTTTTTTCAGAAGAGCTTCCTCCTCTAAACGCAGCCTCCTCAGTTCTTTTAAATAGGCGTTCTCGATTCTTAATTTAAGATTTTCATCTTCAAGTTGTTTCAGATATTCTAAATCGCTATTTTGCTTATCATTCAATAATGGAGATTTATCTTTTGCTTTATTCAATTTCTTTTGCCGTCCTTTACTCTTTACTTTCAAAGCATCAGGACCAGCAATTCTATGATCGTTTACCCACCTGGCAATTAGAGGTGGATTATTTATCCCTACAGATAAAGCTAACTCCTGATATGAAACTTCTGTTGTTAAATATAACTCTACTACATGAAGCTTAAATTCGAAAGAGTAACTTTCATTTTTTCTTGATCGCATCAAACCATCTTTTCCAAACGCTTTATATGCAAATACCCATTTTTCAATATCCCTTTTTGAAGGTACTCCATATTTTTTTGAAAGATATCTATAACCGCCTTCTCCATCTAAATATGCTTGAACAACTTGTAACTTAAATTCATAACTGTATTTTGCCATAAAAAATGACCTCCCATAAGTTAGATTTTTGGTCTAACTTATGGGGGTCAGTTCATTCTACACTTGGGCTGCATGTTTTGATTAATTATCTAATATCTCCGGATCTCCTGTAAAGGAATATAAAACTGCCTGCATGTTTTTCAAATAAAATACGGTGAATTTCCCATCATCAGCGCTATACCAATCTCTCAAAAACGGATTTGCTTCAAGCATTGCTTCCCTTGCTTCCACGGTATCATCAATTACGGCTTCGCCGGTGAGCCGAATCCATTTTCCTTTTGCCATACCTGAGACTTCCACCTTTGAATTTGCCAATAACTGCTGATAAACTTTTTTCTGATTGGTTGTACCAAGATAGACCTTGCCATTCCTCTCCATGGCTGCACCAAACGGTCTGACCCTTGGCTGGTCTCCTTCAACGGTTGCAAAATAATAAGTTTCTGCTTCATTTAAAAAATCAACAACTTGACTCATCCTTTTTTACCTCCATAAATAAATTTTTCTTTACTTTTCTTTGACCTAAATTCCACGTGCATTTTTTATTAGCTTAAAAGAACACTATTTCACGAAGAATTTAAACTGATACTCCCACATTGTAACATATTTACCACCACCTTTCAATCTTTTTCAATAAATTATTGATTGCAACTTTTGAGTAAAGATACTTATTAAACCCTGCAAGTTATCCACAGAGCAACACTCGATTTTCAAGATGATATCTTTATTATACCAGACATTTTTCATACACTTCCTTGTACGGATAGTTTTCTGACAAATTCATAATTACAGTTCTTGCGGTTTTAATGATTTTGGCTGCAAGAAATACATACTTCAAACGAAAGGTCTTTATTTGCTGTCTGTATTCTGAAGGCTCTAAGGAATCAATCTTGAACAACAAAAACAGGTTATATGAAAGCATCATCATTTGAAACACCGCTTCATTTGCCCAAAATGATTTAAGTAAAAGATGACCCACCGCCATGTCGTATTTGGCTTCTTTAATATAGTTCTCAGCATTGCCACGTTTTTCATAGGATATAACTACTTTTTCAGAAAGCAATGTAGTGTTTGTCACAAAGAAAAAGTATTCGTACTCAGAGCCTTCTAAAAGTGATATTTGTGCTCTTTCTTTTTCTGGTTTCAGTACGCGAGACACAACAAACCTTCTGTCTTTCTCCCAGTTATCTAATTTTGTAAACAGTTCTGTAGTTTCTCTGCCTTCTTCACCTTTAACGAATACAACCGATGAATTCGTTGCTTGGGATGCAAGCGTAGAATAACTTTTGGCTTTAATTAAATATTTGCAACCAAGAGATTCTATCGTTTCAATAATTTTTTCATCAAAGTAGCCACTATCCATTCGAAATAAAATCTCTAAATCATCTGTTTTGATGTTGGCTACTATTTCTTTGATCATTTCAGATGCACCGTTAGCTGTGTAAGTATTGCCACTTCTTACAAATCCGGTGACGTAGGCTTTTAATTCGTCGCAAAATGCAAACTGGATATTGTAGCATCGGTTTCCTAGTTTCTTGGGATTATATCCTTTTGATGCACCTTCTTGATGACCTTCTACGTTGATTACACTACTATCAATATCAATCGTAATGGATGTCAATTTACTTTTAGTGAGCAGTTTTTTAAAGACTTTAAAATTAATGTCTCTAAACATTTGTGTTGTCTTAAAGGTGAAGTTTCCTAAAAATCGTGACACTGTTTCAGGTTCTTTTACGGAAATATCAAATTCATTAACGAGTGGATCATTTTGAAGGAGCTTTAGACGTTCTAGCTTGTCTATACCAATAAAGTGACCACAGATCATCGTCTTTATATGATTCATCTTGATTTTATTTGTGGAGTCATTATCAAATACGAGGTCATCTTCAATAAAATCAAAAATCTCATTACTTTTTGCGTTCTCAAGGAGAAGAAAAAGACCTGCATTTGATGTTAGATTCTTAGCTGTGAAATCAATTTTATTAATCATAATTTAAACCCCTTTTTCTGATTTTGTTACTATTATTGTACCATATATCGACTCATAAAAGCTGATAATTCAACACATTTTTGAGCATTTTTCTTTCACCCAATGGGTGAAAGCTGAATTTTGAAGGAACGTATATTTATCAATGCTTTGAGGGTGGTTTATAAAGTACTGACGTAGAATCTCAGTCTTATAATTTTCTTTATAATGGGAATACTTTTTTTAGGAACTTTAATATATCTAGTCTATAAATTTCTTTTTAAACCAGTTATAAAAGGATATAAAGAATTAAAAAATAATGAAAGATTAAAAAATGATTTTAAAGATCTGGAAATTGTTGAAAAAATAAATTTTTGTAATGAAATTTATAATAACATAGTTCAACCAAGAGAAGCAAAAGAAAAGCTGTTAAAAAAAGAACAATTAGAAAAATTAATTAATAAAATGAAATAAAAATTATTGATAAAGTAAATGAAAAAGTATAAAGAAGTAAAGGAGGAATAAATGCGAAATTTAGGTTTAGGTTTAAATGAGATTATGATATGTATTTTAGCAGTTGTATTTTATGGGTTTATGGTAACAATGAAAGAATTAGATAAAGATTATAATAAATTTACTGAAGAGGATAGAAAAGAAGCTGAAGAGATAATAGAGAAAAAATTGGAAGGTAAAATTGGAAAAGGGATTTTTATATCTGGAATTTTAGCTTTAGGAATATGCTTTTATATAAAAAATGGAGCAACTTCTTTGAGAGCTTTAGGAGATGTAGTTTTTATAGATCAACTTCTTAATATGACAAAGTATGTTATTAGATTTTTTTACTTTCTCTCACTTTTTTTTGGAATTATATTGTTTTATTTATTAATTATCTTATACAGAATAAAATTACCAAATCAAAAGATATCTTTTCTAGCAAAAAATGAATATTTGAAATCATATGGGTTTTTATGTTTAGAATCTTTAATTTTAGGGTTTGGAACACCAATTTTAATGAAAATGGGTTCCCAGTTTATTGTTTAACAAAATATTAATAAAGTATATTACAAGAGGCAACCAAGAGGTTGTCTTTTTTATTTCAAGACTAATCCAGCCATGATCTCCTACAATTTATATAACTTTTCTACTGTATATTTCCCCTTCATCAGCCGTTAATTCAAGCATATTTCCTAAAAAAGTAAAAATCAAGCTTACAGAAAAATTTTAAAAAATGGAAAGCAGAGCACTCTTAAAATTTTTCTTTCAGTCCTAAAGGAATTTTGACTTTTTTAAAATAGAAATATGCTTTTTTAAAATTACGGTGAAGGGGAATAAAACATAGTAGAAAAAACAAAAAATAAATAATTAGGAGGTGGATCAGGCATAAAAAAATTAATTTATAAATAAAAAAATAAAAGAAAAAGAAGTTAAAAGAGCTGAAGAACGGCTCTAAAGAAAAAACATAATAGTTTTTAAAAGGAGTGATAAAAATGAAATGGTACAGAACAAAAGAAAAAAATCCAGTAAAACAAGAAGCTATAGCCTTTTTTATGCGAGAAGATGATTATGATGAATATGAAAATGGAATATTTATAGTAAAAAAAGTAGCTGAAGATTATTATATAATTCTTCACAATAAAGATGAAAATATTGATACTTTAAACCTTGAAGATGAAAAACAGGAAATAAATAGAAAGATAGAATTGGAATACCAAAATAATAAATTTATACTGGAAAGTTTGATAGCACAAATGGGAGGGGAGCTTTTTGTAAGATATGGACTTGGAGTTAAAGAAATAGAAATGTTAGGAAGTTTTAAACAGATGGGGGGAGCTAAATTAAAATTAAATAATAATAAAGTTGTTAGAATAGCACTTAATTATAGTGATTTATATGATATTCAATTCTTTAATGGAGAAAAAATAGAAAAAGAATATGAAGATGTTTACTTTGATGAGTTACTAGATATTTTGTTAGGTTAATTCTTAAAAAATGAGAGTGATAGATTTAATATCACTCTCATAAAATAAAAATTAAGGGAGAAAACAATGTTAAAAGAAAATCAAGATTATATAATTCAACCACGAACAGTAACTATAGGAGAGATAGTTTTTAAACAAGATGAAGTAATAAAAGTATTAGAGTTATCTCTTTCTACAGTAAAGTTATTAAGATATAGTACTGGAGAAATAATAACAGTAGATAAAAGAGCAATAGAGATAGTAGTTTAAAAATAATTAAAGTAATTTTAGATTAAAAAGGAGATAAAAATGAATATAAAAAAAATTAAAGAAATAAGTTTAGAGTTGGAGAAAATATCAAAAGATTATACAGATAGTGGATATAAAGGAATAATAATAACAATGAAAGGAAAAGATTATAAAGCAGTATTTACAGATATGAGAGTAAATGAGGAAAGCAGGGAAAAATTAAAGAATAAATTTAAAAACTTAGAATTTTATAACCTACAGCAATATGATGATGAAGATGAAGTTGAGATGACAATTAGCAAAGTATATGGAATGATTAATTTTTTTGGAACAGCTATTTTAGATAAAGATTTACCTATAGATAAAAAAGAAAAATTAGAAAATATAGAATATGGACTATTTGGAGAAATAGAAAATATGGAATAAAAATAATTAAAGCACTCTACCTATTTAGGGTAGAATGCAAAATCCAATGAGTTAGGGAGATAGTATAAATGGGAAGGTAGCAGACCTTATTCAAATACTGAAGACTAATCAAAAGGAGAAAAAACGATGAAAAATGATGAATTAATAAAAGAAATTAAAAAAAATATTAAAGAATTTTATTTAAGAGAATATGGAGATTATAAAGAAAAAGATTTGAAAGAAGATATAATATCGATAGCATATACAACGACTGAAGATGAAAAGTATGAAATACAAGTAAATTTAAACTTAGAAAAAAAACAAATAATAAATGAAATACATAATGAAATAGGAAGAAATATTTATAGCATAGAGCAATATACACTTGAAGATTTAGTAGATATAACTAGGTATATGAGTTTTGATGAACTGGTAAATTTTATAGACTATGATGAAATAGAAGATTTTTTAAAGAAAAAATATGTTTATTAAAAAAAGGGAAACAGCTGTAAAAGGCTGTTTTTTTTTCATATATCCCCCACCCCTCGCCCTAAAATAAAAACCATAGATCCAAGTTTTTATTTTACCAGAAAAGACTGAAGCCGACTTTGTCGTCTTGGTTTTCTCTGTACATTACTTTAAACCAAGATGTCGTAAAGTCAAAACCAAGCTAATAAAAATTTTTTACTCATACTTCATAAAAATTTTTTATTTTAGTTTCTCCGAAAGTTTTGACTTCACTTTTTCCATCTTGGTTTGTCATTCATGTACAGAGAGATAAAAGCTCTCAAATAAAAAATAAAAGGAGTGGTATAAATGGGAACAAGAGGTTTATTTGGTTTGAGAAAAAATAATAAGGACAAGACTATGTATAATCACTTTGACAGCTATCCAAGTTGTTTAGGGGAGGAAATGATTGAGTATGTAAAAAATCATTCAAAAGAGGAAATGACAGCTTTATATGACAAGCTCATAATGGTAGATGAAGAATTTAATACTTCACAATTTACAGAAGAACAGAAAGAGAAATATAAGGAGTTTATGAAGAAAAATGATTTTTTCAGCCATACTATAGATGGAGCAAAAACAGCAGAAAATATATCAATGTATTGCTTCTTACATGAATTTCAAGGAAAATTGCATAAATATGATGAATACCCAGAAATTGACTTAATGATAGATAATCATAATTTTATAAAGTGTTCACTTTTTTGTGAATGGGCTTATATAATAAACTTAGATACAGGTAACCTTGAAGTATGGGAAGGATATCAGGAAAAACCACAAGAAAATAATAGATATGGAATAGAAAAAGATAATGGATTTTATCCTTGTGCATTAGTAAAAGAAATAGACTTTCAAGAAATAAAGTCAATAGATTTTAACTTAGAAAAAACTTTAGAAGGAAAATATTATTAATAAATTATAATAAAAAGTGTAAGCAGAAAATAAATCTTTCTGCTTACACATAAAGGAGAGATAAAATGTTGAATATAAAAGAAATAACAAAAGAAGATTTAAAAAGAATTTATGGGGAAGAATATGAAACTATAGATGAAATATCAGAGGACTTTGCACTCTATGAAAGAGATACCTTAGAAGAGGCTGTATTTGAACTTTTTGACGATGAAAACTTAAGATTTATTTTAGAACTAATAGCAAAAGGTGAAATAAATGAATATATTGAAGAGCATATAGCAAAATATCAAGGGGAATATCTAATAAATTTCAATGAATGTTTTTAAGCTGTAGAACAGGGGATTGCCCTGTTCTTTTTCAATATTATCCCCACCCCATGCCCTAACATTCAAGCTTTTTTAGGGTAGCTTGAATATTACCAAAAAGAAAAAAGTTAAATTTTTTATTTTTTGAATCTCTATTTAATTAAGACTTTCTAAACTTCTATATTACCAAGTTCAATTTACTGTAGTTTTCCCTTCAACAGCCTTAAATTTTAGCTTATTTTCTAAAAAAGTAAAAATCAAGCTTAAAGAAAAATTTTTAAAGCTGGAGAGCAGTAGCACTCCTAAAATTTTTTCTTTCAGTTCTTGTAGAAATTTTGACTTTTTCTTAACTAAAATAAGCTTTCTTCAAATTACGGCGAAGGGAAAGAAACACATAGTAAAAAAAAGAACATTGGCAAAAGAATAGAGAAGTTGAGGAAGTGAACTCTCTTAATAGCTTAAAAAAAAGAAAATAAAAAGAACGGCTCTGCTAAATAAAACAGATAGTTTTAAAAAAGGAGGAAATATGCTAAACAAAATAGATATCTTCAGGTTATTAAAAGAAGAATACATAGATAAAATTCATAGAATCAAAGAAAAAGATATCCTTGATTTTATGAATAGAAACTATATGGAGTTCAAGAAAATAATGAAACTAAAAATATGTTATCTATGTGTAAGGGGAGAGAATGAATTTTTTATAGCAGATTCAAAAAAATCTTTAAAGGATATTCTAAAGGAAGATAGAGAAAATTCAGGAGGAATTACTGATATAAAAGTTTAAAAAAAATATAAATAAGGAGTAATGGAAATGATTGATATAAAAAAATCTATTGTAGAATTAGAGAAAAATGGATACTATAACTTTCCAGATGATAGTTATTATTTTAGAAATACAGAGTTAGCTAAACTTGGTTATATATGTGATTTAAATTTTGTAATGCAAAGAGTTGAATTAATTAGAATTGATTTTGAACTAGCTAAACAAATTCAAAAATATGAAAGAAAAGAAATTACATCTTTAGAGATATTCAAGATTTTTGATAATAAATATTTGAAAGATATATACATATGTCAAAATGAAGATAGTGAAGAACCCATATTCAGACTTTTTAAAGAAAAAGAAGAAAAAAATAAATTTAGTAATCCCTATGAATTTGGTGGTGTTAAGACAAGAGAAGAAATAATAGACCTATTAAAAAATGGTGCTTATATAAGAATTTTTGATGAAAGTACAATAATTATATTTTTAGAAAAAATCAAATAAATAAAAAATCTAGTAAAGGTAATACTTAAAGTATTCCCTTTACTAGAAGATTAAAAGATATTATTTTTGAGAAAATAGAAAAAATGGATTTTTTATAGCTAATACAAAACTTCTTAAAAAAAAGATTTTAACATAAAAAATGTAGACTTAATTAGATTTAATTTCAGGCATACATTTATTAAATGAGTATAGAAATTAAAATAATGGATTAAAATAGATATAGGGGGACAAGATTATATTTAAAAGGAGTGTATTGATATGAATACTGAAAAGATAATTAATGTCATAGAAAAAGGAGAAGAATATTTCAAAGTTTCTTCAGCAGAACCTAAAGAAATAAAAATAAAAATAGCAGAAAGATTTATTAAAGGAATTTTAATAAAAAGAATTTTAAAAAGAGAAGTTAAAGATATACTAAAAAACTTATTTGAAGTTAACTTTTACTATTTATATAAAGTGAATAATAAATATTACCTTTCTAAAAACTTGGAAATGGGAGAATATGAAGGGATTTTTTTAACTAATAAGGAATTAGATTTAAAAGAACAAGAAATTTTAATAACAATATAATACTGGGGAAGAATATTTAAAACTATGTCAGTCTTAAAATGAACTTAGGAGAAATAGAAATGATGAAAGAAAAAAATAATTTAGATCAGTTAGACTATTTAAAAAAAAGAAAAAAATTAGAAATAGCAATAGTATGTGATCCAATAACATTAATGCTAGATGATACAGGAGAATTTTTAGTGGAAAGCTCTCTATATGAAATAGGGGGTATGAAAGAATATCTTAAAAATCTCAAAAAATTTGGATAGGACTGTATCTATGATGAAAAAAGTAAAAAGATTATAAAAAAGAGAAAAAAAGGAGATAAATTTATGGATAAAAAGGTTGAAAGTTATTATATTAGTTTAACAGATATAGATAGATTTATTTTATCTATAGATACAGCAGTAGAATTTTTTAAAGAAATAGGGGTAGATCCGAAAGAAGCTACCCCTTTTCATAGGGATATTTTTGAATCATGTCAGGAGATTTATTTAAAGGAATACATAAAGAAAAAGAAATATTATGAGAAAGTATAGTAAATTATACTTAAAATATTAGGTATAATATTTTGTAAAAATTATGATAAAAAATCATATTAATAAATATGTAAAGAGAGAGATTAGTTCTCTCTCTTTCTAATTTAATAAGGGAGGAAAATATTTATGAAATAATAAAAGATTTACAAGGAGATTTGTATATAACAAATGATTTTAAAGAAAAAGAACCTGAAGATGAAATAGAACAGGAATTAAAAAAAATTCAGGAAGATGTTATAATGAGATTAACAAATATAAAAATAAAGAAAAAATCTTAAAATAAAAAAGAGATCCAGGCAGAAATCTGTCCTGGATTTTTTATTTAATAATAAATTTATCTTTTAATTCAGGAACTGTATTAATCCTCATTAAGAATTTTATCTGAAGATCTTCAAGAGTTTGATATAAAGCATTATTAAATGGCTCAATAAGTACAGGGCAGAAGTATGCTCTTTCTTTTTCTACAATAATAGGAAAAGAAATCCAGTACCCATCTACATTTTCAGTATAGTAGTGAAATTTTTGAATTAATCCTTCTCTAACTTGGGAGTGTTCAAATTTTTCTTTTAGTAATTCTAAGCCTTTCATCAAGCTGGAAGGCTTATATTCTTCTTTCCATTCATATGTATGAAAAATCATAATTTTCCTCCTAAAATAACTATATATATCGATAGTTTAATTATATCATGTTCCATGAAGAAATAAAAGAGGAAAAACAATGAGTTTTAGATATAAATATAAAGTCCGATAAAATGGTTAAATAAAAAAAATCTGAATTTGACAGCATTATTTTTTATTGATATACTTAAATGAATATATTGATTTTTAGGAGTGGTAGAATGGAAGAATTAATTTTAGAGACAATAGCAGATTTTTTTACAGATGAAAAAATAAAAAGCAAGATATTAGAAAGTGAGGTAGATATTAAAGAAAGTGGAGATTGGACATGGAGAAGAGTAGTGTTCGATGAAACTTTTATATACATAACTATAACTTGTTCTGACCCAAGTGTTGTAGAAACACTCAAAAAATCTGAAAGTGATTTGATTGATAAATTACTAGAAATTAATTTAGGAAAAAACTATAATGGTGTCCCTTATTTTCCTAGCTTGGAAATAAAAAAAGGTGTAAAAAATAAAAGAAATAAAGGAACTACAGAAATAAGTTTTGAAGATTTTGAAGCAATAATTATTAAAAATTTAAGAAAAGCTAAATTTTACATCTGGGTAGCAGTAGCATGGGTAACAAATCCTAAAATTATAGAAGAACTAAATAAAAAAGCTTTAGAGGGATTAAATGTTCAAGTTCTTTTAAATGATGATTACATAAATGAAAAGAGTGATAAATTTTTCAAAAGTAATATCAACTTACAGATTTTTAAAGTCAAAGTATTTGGATATTATTCAAAGAACCAAATGCACAATAAATTTTGTATAATAGATGGAGAAACAATTTTAAATGGCTCTAATAATTGGAGCAATAAAGCAGAATTTAATAATGAAAATATAATGATTATAAGTGGAGATAAAGAAAAGGCAGAAAAATATCAAGCAGAATTTATTAGAATAAAAAAAGAACATAGATTGAATATCTAAAAAAGCTGGATATCCAGCTTTTTTTAATACCTATAGACTATTAAGATAATTATCTCTTTCATCTTTATATCCCATTTCTTTTAATTTTAAAAGAATGTTAAATTGTTCTTCTTTGCTTATATGTCCTGTAAAGATACTCTTCCTAATAAGTATTTCTTTTTGTTCTTTTGTAAGGAACATCTTTAAACTTATTTCTTCTAAAATATCTTTTATTTTTTTCTGTTTATCAGAAACAGAATCTATATTTTTCCCCTCAATTAGATCTTTCAAATTGGGGTAGTAATCAAAATAATCAAATTTTTCATTAAAATGTTCAGGAAGATCAAATGTACTGCAAAAACAATGAGGTAAACTATCACGAAATTTTACATTAAATTTTTTAGAAATATAATTTAATGTATCAGGAATATTTTTATATGGAAGTTTATCATTTTTTTTTTCATAATAATTATAGTATTCTAAGTGTTCTAAATCATCTTCTTCAAAGAGAGAAATTATTTTCAACATTACTTTTTCATAATCTTTTTTTTCTAGCATTTCATAAATGCTTTTTTCATTTTCATATAGCTCTCTTTTAATACTATAAACTAAATGTGAAATTCTATTAGACATAGATTTAACTTTAAAAAATTGCTTAAAAAAAGAATTGAATTCATCTTCTGAAGAATATTTACTTAAAGTTCCAATAATATGAGCCATTTCTTTTTGATTTAATCTATTAGGATAAAAATCATAATCCTGGATATCTTTAAAATATTTAAGAGAAATAGTTTTTTCTTCTTGAAGATAAAAATCATAATACTTAAAGAATATATTTCTTTTTTTATTTATTTCATAATTATATTTTATTAAGCCATATATTTGTTTTTTCATAAAATTCCCCAGTATTTATATTTCAAAACTCAAATAAGTGTCATCAAGTTGTTCCTGCTCTATACCAATATATCTAAGAGTAACAGCTTCAGAAGTGTGATTAAGTGCTTTCATCACAAGAGCAATATTGTGAGTTTTCTTATAAACAGTATAACCCCATGTTTTTCTAAGTGAGTGAGAAGCTATAGGATAATCTATATTAAGAAGATCTTTTAAATAAGCCAGGTAATCATTAACACCTGATTTAGTTATATAGTGATCTTCTTTTTCTTTTACATATTTTCTATAGAGGGACTTGAAAATATATCCTGAATCTGTAGGATATCCCAATTCTTTATAAACTTTCTTTAGATTAGCTACAGCTTTTACACAGGTATTATTAAGCTGGATCTCTCTTGTCTTTCCTGTTTTCTGTTCTCTAAGAATTATTTTATTATCTTTAGTTATATCTTCAAATTTTAGTTTCTGTAGATCCGAAATTCTTAAAGCTACATTTACCCCAAAATTAATTAGTTCTAATATTACAGGTTTATTTTTATACTTCAGTACTTCCCTTATTCTTTTTAGATCATCTTCTTTTATATATTTTACACTTTCCATTATTTCTCCTTAAAAATTAGGTATACTGTAGGTAGGCTATGCCTTTTAAAAGCTCTTAAACTTGATTTTACAAAGCCATTTTTTTCTGATTTTTAATAAAATCTTAAGGTTTTATATTTTTTCTTCAGGAATAGATTAATACATAAATTTTTTTAAAATTAACTACTGAAGATAAATAAATTATTTTTATAAGAATTACTTCAGTATAAATTTTATATTGAAATAAAAAAACATACTTCCAAGAAATTAAAATGAAATAAAAATTCAGATGTAAAAAATTTTATCCTGGAGAGTGAAAAAATTTAAAAAATAATTTACTTGTCATATATATATAATTATAGCATTTATAGCAAGTAAAAACAATCAGGAAAGAGAAAATAAAATTTAAGTATTAATTTTACTAAAAAAAATACTTGTCACTTTTATATTATGACAAGTATTTTAATAATAATATCATAAATGAATCATTAAAAAGTTTATGTGAACTCTATTAACTAAAAAAGAATTATGATTTAGAGCGAATATCTTCTTATATCATTGAATTATAGAGTTTAATGAAAATATTTTTTCGACTTTTATTTTTTATAATTAATATACTTTATATATAAATTTTCTTTTATAATATATTTAATGAATTTTATTTTTATTATATTTCATGATATTATTATATATAATCAATTTTAAACTAAATAGTGCTTTATTAATTTTGGTAGATCGTACTCTGAGTGCCCGTGTGGTTCAGGGTCTTTTTTTTAGGAGAAAATAATGAAACCATTTATAAGTTATAATCAGCAGATTTTTTCTTTGAAAAGCAAAGGAATTGTTATTGATAATAAAAATAAAACTAAAATAAAAAAAATTTTAATAAATGAAAATTACTATAGTCTAATTAATGGTTATAGAGATTTATTCTTAGACAATAATAAAAAGTATAAAAAAGGAACTCATTTTTTTGAAATTTATGCTCTTTATAATTTTGATCGTGATTTAAGAAATATTCTTTTTAAAAAAATCTTAATAATTGAAAGTAAATTAAAATCAATTTTTTCTTATGTTTTTTCTGAATCATATAATGATAATTATCTTAATATAGAAAATTATAATATAGTTTTGAAAGATGATCCTACTTATTCTAATTTGACTCCTAAACAGTTAGAAAATAATAACAAAATGCTAAATAAGGCTTGCTCTGTTATTAATTCTTTATGCAAATCAATATCAGATAATTCAACAAAAAAAGATTTTATTACTCATTACCTACTTAATCATAAGACAGTTCCCTTATGGGTATTAATAAATATTATAACATTAGGAAATCTTAGTATATTATATTCATGTTTAAAACAAAGAGATCAGCAGAAAATTGCAAAAGCTTTTAATATCCAAAGTAATAATTTAGAAAATTATATAAAAATTTTGACTATTTTTAGAAATATTTGTGCTCATGAAGAAAGATGTTATATTACAAAAGTTAAACATAAAATTTTAGATACAAATCATCATCAAAGATTAAATTTACAAAAAATAAATAATGACTATTTTCAAGGAAAAAATGATTTATTTGCTGTCTTAATAATACTAAAAGAACTCTTGGGTGGAAAAGATTTTAAAATTTTGATTAAAAAATTAAAGATTATCTTTTGTAAATTAGATGAAAAATTGAATATTATAAATATAAATGATGTTTTTAATATTATAGGTTTCCCTTATAATTGGGATAATTTATAATAATATAATTTTAAAAAGAAAACTACTATTTCTAGTAGTTTCAGGCTGTAGACAATTAAAACTATCTACAGTCTTTTTTGTATTTGGAAATATGTTAAAATATTTTCAAAGGTGGTGGATAATTTATGATGAAAATTAGAAATATTTGTGAAAGGGGCAGCTCCAGTTTTAGTGGCTTTTTTCCCCAAATATTTAACTATTTCAATAAAATCTAAGGTCAATTAGGGGTCCCATCAGGAAAACGCGGAATAACAACGCTAAGGATTTTCCTGACCATTG
>OGJZ01001997.1_pt1 | contig 16440 bp, 10 predicted proteins | sample 1572321 | NCBI WGS metagenome assembly OGJZ01 (sample SAMEA2582086, study PRJEB24529) | metagenome | biome: Human gut stool | place: China | collected 2011 | reverse complement strand
GGCGACCACCGAGATCTCCACTCTTTCCCTACACGACGCTCTTCCGATCTCAGCCCCTGCCGGTGGTGCGACTACGGCTTCATCTGCTGCCATGAGGACGGCATCGGAGAGCGGGCGCTGGACGCCCCTGCAAAGCCTTTTGAACCGGAAGAGAAAAAGGAGGAAGACCAGTGAGCGAGACAAAATGGACCCCGGCCCAGCGTGCCGCCATCGACGACCGGGGCGGTGCGCTGCTGGTGAGCGCCGCCGCCGGCAGCGGCAAGACCGCCGTGCTGACGGAGCGGGCCGTCCGGCTCATCACCGACCCGGAACATCCCGTGGACGCCGACCGGCTCCTCATTGTCACCTTCACCAACGCCGCCGCCGCAGAGCTCCGCGCCCGCATCGGGCAGGCGCTGCTCCGCCGCAGTCAGGCAGAGCCGGGCAACACGGCCCTCCGCCGCCAGCGGATGCTGCTGCAGAGAGCCCCCATCTGCACCATCGATGCCTTCTGCCTCGACCTGCTCCACAAGCACTTTCAGGCGCTGGACATCCCGCCGGACTTCACCCCTGCTGACCCCGGCAGCGTGGAGATGCTGCGGAACGCAGCCCTCTCCGAGACGCTGGAAGCGGCCTATCAGGATGCGGACTTCTGCGCCTTTGCCGACCTCTACGGCAAGGGCCGCACCGACAAGGCGGCGGGGGAGGCTGTTTTGCAGGTCTATGACTTCCTTCGCGCCCTGCCGGACTACGATAAAAAGCTGGACGAGATGCTGGCCCCGTGGCAGGACGAGAACGGCTTTGCCCGCACCTGCTGGCATGATATTCTGATGCAGGAGGCCGCCCGCTCTGCCCGGGCTGCGAAGGAGCTGCTCTGCGCCGCGCTGAACGACTGCAAGGCGGACTTCGTGACTGCGCAGGCCGACGCCGAGGCCAGCAAGAAGACCCCTGCCGCCAAGGAAAAGGCCGTGGCGGCAGTGAACGAGAAGTTCGCCGAACCCCTCGAGCGGCTGGAAAACTCCGCCGCCCTGCTGGGCGAGGTGGAGCGTCTGGCCGGGGCGGGGGAATGGACGCCCCTCTACGACAGGCTGACGCCCTACGTCCTCGGCATGGAACAGGCCCCCGGCCTCAAAAATATGAAAAAGCGGCTCACCGGTGAGCACAAGGACGCCGTCAAGACCCGGGCTGACGAGGCCGCAAAGCTCTTTGAGAAAATCGAAGACCTTATCAGTTGCAGCCTCGACGAAGCCGAGCTTGACCGGAAAGCCGCCGAACCCTGCCTCCGCGCCCTCTTTGCCGCCGTGCGGGACTTTGACGCCCGCTTTGCGGCCCGGAAGCGGGAGAGAAGATTGCTGGAATTCAGCGATTTCGAGCATCTGGCCCTGCGGCTCCTGCGGGACGCCGACGGCCAGCCCACCGAGCTGTGTCAGGGCATCCGGCAGGGCTACGCCGCCGTCATGGTGGATGAGTATCAGGACACGAACGCCCTGCAGGACGCCCTTTACCGCTGTCTGGCCAGCCCGGCAGGGGATGACCTCTTCCTCGTGGGCGACTTAAAGCAGAGCATCTACCGCTTCCGTCAGGCGGACCCCAGCATCTTCCGGGAAAAGCTGGAGAGCTGGCCCCTCCTGCCCGGCGGCGAAGCCCGCCCCCGGCCCGAAGACGGCAGGCCCGGCGAGAACGCCATGCTGGCGCTGGACGCCAACTTCCGCTCTGCCCCGCAGGTGGTGGCGGGCATCAACTTTATCTTCGAACAGCTCATGACGCCTGCTCTGGGCGACACGGCCTATGGCGACGGACAGCGCCTCGTCTGCGGCGCACCCGGCGAGTACGAGGGCAGTGTGGAGGCCCACTTCCTGCCCGACGATGCCGCCGAGACGGACGCACAGTATATCGCCGGCCGCATCGAGGCGATGGTGGCCTCCGGCGAGCCGGTGCGGGACGGAGGTACCACCCGCCCGGTGCAGTACGAGGACTGCTGTGTCCTGCTGGCGGCGAGAGGCGACTTCCCGGCCTACGCCGAGGCCCTGACGGCCCGGGGCATCCCGGTCTACGCCGACGCCCGGGAGAACCTGCTGGACGCGCCCCACATCCGCCCCCTCATCGCCCTGCTGCGGGTCATCGACAACCCCGCGCAGGACATCTATCTCGCTGCCGCCATGCTGGGGCCGATGTTCGGCTTTACGGACGACGACCTCGTCCGTCTCCGGGCCGGGGCGCAGACACCCGATAAGCACACCCACATCAGCCTCTACGGCGCAGTTTTACAGGCCGTCCAGAGCGGGGCGGAGGATGATTTCACCCGCCGGGTGCAGGCGTTCTACCAGCGTCTGACGGCCCTGCGCCGGATGGCCCGGAGCGTGCCGGTGGAGGAACTGCTGGAAGAAATTTTTGTCTCCACCGGCTACCTCGCCGCCCTCGGTGCCATGGAGAACGGCCAGCGCCGCCGGGAGGACGCGCGGCGTTTCGCCTCCTTCTGCGCAGGGGCGGGCGCGGGCGGCATCTCGGCCCTCGTCCGTGCCATCGACGCGGCCACGCTGGCGGGCTCCACCGGGCAGGAGACTGCCCCCGGCGGGGCGCGGCCCGGCTGCGTCACCATCATGACCATCCACCGCTCCAAGGGCTTGCAGTTCCCGGTGGTGTTCGTGGCCGACACGGCCCGGCAGTTCAACGCCGCCGACACCCGCCAGCCTGTCCTGCTCCACCGTGTCTGCGGCGCGGGCCTCCGTCTCCGTCCCGAGGGCGGCGAGGGGGCCTATAAGACGGCGGCCTACACCGCCCTCTCCACCGTCCACGCCGCCGAGATGCGGAGCGAGCAGATGCGGCTTTTGTATGTGGCCCTCACCCGGGCGCAGGATAAGCTGATCTTGACGGTCCCGCTGGGCATTGGCCGGACGTCCAACCCCTTCGCCAAAGCCGCCGCCTTCCTCGCCGCCGGGGCGGGGGAGACCCTGAACGCTCAGGCGGGCAGCTTCGCCGACTGGCTGCGGGCGGCGCTCCTCGTCCACCCCAACGGCGGGCCTCTCCGCCGTCTGGCGGGGAACCTCGAGCTGCCCTTTGCGGACACCGGGAGCACCATCGCCCTCACAGTGCAGGCCGATGTTCTCCCGCCCGAAGAAGCCCCCGCCGAGGCGGAAGAGCCGCCCCGGCCCGAGGCCGACCCGGCCCTTGTGGAGACGCTGCGGCAGGGCTTCGGCTGGCGGTATCCGGCGGCAGCGCTGGCGGACATCCCGGCCAAGGTCAGCGTGACCAGCCTCGTCCACGCTGCTGAGCAGACCACCCTCGAGCGCCCGGGCTTCCTCTCGAAGGACGGCCTCACCGCCGCCGAGATGGGTACGGCTCTCCATGCCTTCCTCGAGCACGCAGACTTCGGGGCGCTGGCCGCTGTGCGGGACGCAGAGGACGACGCCGTTCTGGATGCCGTCCGCGCCGAGCGGGAGCGTCAGGCGGCGGCGCAGCTCACGTCCCCCGCCATTGCCGGGAAGCTGGATGTCTATAAGATACTCCGCTTTGTGCGCAGCGAGGCGTTCCGCCGCATCTGCGGGGCAGAGGATGTGCTGCGGGAGCTGGCTTTTATCACGTCGCTGCCTGCCGCCGAGGTCATGGCTGCCCAGGGCCGCGCCCTGCCCGACGGCCCTGCCGCCGACGCCGGGGTGCTGGTGCAGGGCATCGCGGACATCGTCCTCATCTACCCCGACCACCTCGAGCTTCTGGACTACAAGACGGACCGCCGCAAGACTCCTGCCGACTTCGTCCGAGCCTACCGCGCTCAGTTGGAACTCTACGCCAGGGCCATCGATAAGCGCTTTGCCCCCCGGAGGGTGACTTATAAAGGGATATATTCGCTGGAGCTGGGGGAGCTGATTGAAGTTTAAGAATATTTTTCAAATTCCCGCATAAAAATGCTTGACAGCCTCCCCGGGGTGTGGTAAAATGTTCGAGTAAAGAAAGCAGCTACGGCCTGTGCCGCGCTCGCCTTGAGGGGTAAGAATCCCCGGGCTATACCCTGAACCGATTCGTCTTGAAGACCGAATCGCGCTCTTGAGTGAATTTTGCGCGGCTGTCCCGAAACTGGGGCGGCCGCGTTTTCTATGCCAAAAAACGCAACACTATGGACTATTGTTTGGAGGTGCATTCATTATCGCTACCGCTGGAAAGTCGAAGGAACTGGAGATCAACGGTCAGATCCGTGACCGTGAGGTTCGCCTGATCGGAGCCGACGGCGAGCAGAAGGGCGTGGTCAGCATTCAGGTGGCCATGCGCGCTGCTGAGGACGCCGGACTTGATCTGGTCAAGATCGCCCCGCAGGCTGTCCCGCCTGTGTGCAAGGTGCTGGATTACGGCAAGTACCGCTTTGAACAGCAGAAGAAGGAGAAGGAAGCCAAGAAGAACCAGAAGGTGGTCGAAGTCAAAGAGACCCGCCTCTCGCTCAACATTGACACCAACGACTTCAACACCAAGCTGAACCAGACGGCCAAGTTCCTGGCCGCTGGCCACAAGGTAAAGGCCTCGATCCGTTTCCGCGGCCGTGAGATGGCGCACAGCGCACTCGGTGCTGACGTGCTGAAGCGCTTTGCTGAGGCCCTGCCTCAGGCAAGCATGGATAAGCCGCCGGTCCTCGAGGGCCGCACGATGTCCATTCTGCTGATCCCGAAACCCAATAAGGACTAATTTTAGGAGGATACTAAAATGGCTAAGATGAAACTGAAGACGCACTCCGGCGCTAAGAAGCGCTTTAAGCTGACCAAGAACGGCAAGATCAAGCGCGGCCATGCATTCCGCAGCCACATCCTGACCAAGAAGACCACCAAGCTGACCCGTGGTTACCGTCAGCCCAGCTACGTTGATAAGACCAACGCAGCTACCATCAAGAGCATGCTGCCCTACGCCTAAGAGCGAGCCGCAGGCAAACACATTCTACTGAGATAACTAAAGGAGATATAAAAAATGGCACGTATTAAGGGCGCAACCATGACTCACAAACGTCGCAAGAAGATGCTGAAGCTGGCCAAGGGCTTCTACGGCTGCAAGAGCAAGCACTTTAAGATGGCTAAGCAGCAGGTCATGAAGAGCGGCAACTACGCTCTGGCTGGCCGCCGCATGAAGAAGCGCCAGTTCCGCAACCTGTGGATCTGCCGCATCAACAACGCTGTCCGTCCTCTGGGCATGAACTACTCCAGCTTCATGGCTGGCCTGAAGAAGGCTGGCATCGAGCTGAACCGCAAGATGCTCAGCGAGATGGCCATCAACGATCCCAAGAGCTTCGCAGCTCTGGTCGAGACCGTGAAGAACGCCTAATAGACCTTAAAAAAGACGCCCGCGCGTATCAAATACGCGGGCGTCCTTTTTGTATGTTTTGGTAGTTGGAGGAAAGACGGATGGAGAAGATCACCAGCCGGGAAAACGCAAAAGTCAAATACGCCTGCCGTCTGGCGTCCAGCGGGGCGTTCCGCCGGGCCGAGGGCCGCTTTCTGGCCGAGGGGCGGAAGCTCTGCCCCGAGCTTTGCCGGGGCGCAGAGCTGGAGACTCTCTTCTGCACCGAGTCGGCGCTGGAAAAATGCCCAGAGCTTTCGGAGCTGCCGGGCGAACACTACCTTGTGGAAGACCATGTGGCCGATAAGCTGGCCGACGTGGGGACCCATCAGGGCGTGTTCGGCGTCTTCCGCACCCCGGTGCATACCTTAGAAGAGGTGAAGACCGGCGGGCGCTACCTCGCCCTCGAACGGGTGCAGGACCCCGGCAACGTGGGAACGCTGCTCCGCTCTGCGGCGGCCTTCGGCTTTGACGGCGTGCTGCTCAGCGACGGCTGCGCCAGCGTCTTTGCGCCCAAGACCCTTCGGGCCTCCATGGGCGCAGCGGTGCGCATCCCCGTCATCGAGGCGGGGAAGATGCCCGAGGCCATCGCCCTGCTGCGGGAGAAGGGCATCACCTGCCTTGCCGCCGCCCTCTACCAGTCCCAGCCCCTGAGTGCGGCGGCGTCCAGCTGCCCGGACGGCGTCTGCGTCGTCATTGGCAGCGAGGGTCAGGGCCTCACCGATGAGACCATCGCCGCCTGCACCGGCACTGTCCGCATCCCCATGACCGACCGGGTCGAGAGCCTGAACGCCGGCATCGCGGGCAGCATCCTGCTCTGGCATTTCCGGGAGGAGAGCCTGTGACGCGGGCCGGGGAGGGGCAGCTGAGCCTTTTCCCGCCCGACCCGGCCCCCGACCCGCTCCTGTGCTGGCTCTGGCTGGCGGGGACGCTGGGCGCGGGCAGTCAGCGGGCCGGAGCCGTGCTGGACGCCTTCGGCGGGGCGCAGGAGGCATGGGAGGCCCGAGACACCGATGCCTTCGCCGCCGCTGCCGGACCTGCCGCCGTCCAGCGTGCCTGCCTGCCGGATAACACACCCGAGCACTACCGGGCCTTTGCGCGGCGGTGCGCGGCCCGGCGCATCCGCATCCTGCCCTATGACGACCCGGACTATCCGCTGGCCTTCTCCCGCATCTCCGATATGCCGCTGGTGCTCTACTGCACCGGCGACCCCCGCTGGCTCAATGAGCCTGCCGCTGTGGGAATGGTGGGGACCCGGAAGCCCACCGAATACGGTCTGCGGGCCGCAGAGGATATTGGGCGGGGCCTCGCCCGGGCGGGGGCCGTCATCGTGAGCGGTCTGGCCGACGGACTGGACAGCGCCGGACACAGGGCGGCGGTAGGGGAGAACTGCCCCACCATCGCGGTGATGGGCGTCCCCATCGACCGGACCTACCCCGCCGCCAACCGGGAACTCCGCCGGGCCATCGAGAGGCGGGGCTGCGTCATCAGCGAGTACCCGCCCGAAAGTGAGCCGGTGGGTGCCGTGGGATTTTTGCAGCGCAACCGCCTCATCGCGGCCCTCTCCGGGGTGCTGGTGGTGGTGGAGGCCAAGGAAAAGAGCGGCACCATGTCCACCGTGGGCCACGCAGAGCGGTACGGTAAGCCGGTGTTCGCCGTGCCGGGCAGCATTTTTTCGCCCGCCTCGGCGGGGACGAATGCTCTTCTGCGGGACGGACGCGCAAAAGCGGTCTGTACAGCGGCGGATTTATTTGGTACACTGGGGCTGCAGACCGCAAGACCGGCCCCGGCACCCCGGGAGACGCCCCGGCCCCTGAGTGAAAATGAGCGGCTGGTGCTCTCCTGTCTCGGCGCAAAGGCGCAGGGCGTGGAGGAGCTGGGCGTCAAGAGCGGCCTGCCCACGGCGGCGCTGCTGGGCGTCCTGATGAAGCTCGAGCTTGCGGGCCGGGTGAGCTGTCTGCCGGGCAAACGGTATATTCTGCGCGGAGGAAGCGCAAGTTAAGAAGAATAAACCTCTCAGTCGCTGACGCGACAGCTCCCCTATCTAGGGGAGCCCTTGGCAGTCCGGCACACGGGTGTTTCCAGGGAAAATGGCGGGCTTCGCCTTTTCCCTGAGCACAGCGGCTGATGAGGATTTATATATAGGAGAAGAACGTAATGGCAAAACTCGTCATCGTGGAGTCGCCTGCCAAGGCGAAGACCATCGGCAAATATCTGGGCAAAGACTACGAAGTTACGGCCAGCATGGGCCACATCCGCGATCTGCCCGCCTCCCAGCTGGGCATCGACATCGAGCATGACTATGCGCCGCAATACATCAGCATCAAAGGCAAGGAAAAGCTCATCAAAGAGCTGAAGAGCAAGGCCAAACACTCCGACGGTGTGCTGCTGGCGACCGACCCGGACCGTGAAGGTGAAGCCATCAGCTGGCATTTGGCCAACATCCTGGGTCTCGACCCCCACGAGCCCAACCGCGTGACCTTCGATGAGATCACCAAGAAGGGCGTGAAGGAGGGTATGGCCCACCCCCGCGCCATCAACGAAGACCTCTTCAACGCCCAGCAGGCCCGCCGTGTGCTGGACCGTCTGGTGGGCTATAAGCTGAGCCCCTTCCTGTGGCGGAAAGTCCGACGCGGCCTGTCGGCGGGCCGCGTCCAGAGCGTAGCCGTCCGCATCATCGACGACCGCGAGAAGGAGATCGAAGCCTTCAAGCCCGAGGAATACTGGAACGTGGACGCCACCCTGGGCGTGGGCCGGAAGAGCTTTACGGCCCGTCTGGCCTCCGACGACAAGGGAAAAAAGCTCCTGCCTCACTCTGAGGCCGAGGCCCGCGCCATCGAAAAGGGCCTCGAGGGGGCCGAGTACACCGTGGGCGAACTGAAAAAGGGCAAGCGCGCAAAGCAGCCCACCCCGGCCTTCATCACCAGTACCCTGCAGCAGGAGGCATCCCGCCGTCTGGGCTTCACGGCCACCCGCACCATGCGGGCTGCCCAGACGCTGTACGAAGGCGTGGACATCGCCGGCCACGGCACCATGGGCCTCATCACCTATATGCGTACCGACAGCCTCCGCATCTCCGACGAGGCTGTGGCAGCTGCCAGAGAGTACATCGCCGGGGCCTACGGCGAGAGCTATATCTGCCCCTACAAGCGCACCTGGAAGACCAAGAGCGCCACGGCAGCGCAGGACGCCCATGAGGCCATCCGTCCCTCTGTGCCGGGCCTGACCCCCGACGAGGTGGACAAGAGCATCAGCGGCGATACCGCCAAGCTCTACCGGATGATCTGGAGCCGCTTCATGGCCAGCCAGATGGCGGACTGCCAGCAGGACACCGTGTCCGTCACCGTCTATGCCGGCGGCTACCGTTTCAAGGCCAGCGGCTACACGGTCACCTTCGACGGTTTCACCGCCCTGTACGAAGAGGCCACCGACGAGAAGGAAAAGAAGGAGACCAGCCTTCCTCCCCTCGAGGAGGGTCAGGTGCTCAAGCTGCGGGAGCTGAAGAGCGAGCAGAAGTTCACCCAGCCCCCCGCCCGCTACACCGAAGCCACCCTCATCAAGGCGCTGGAGGAGAACGGCATCGGCCGCCCCTCCACCTACGCCCCCATCATCACCACCATCATCGACCGCGGCTATGTGGAGCGGGAGCAGAAGAAGCTCAAGCCCACCCTGCTGGGTCGGGCCGTGGACGGCCTGATGCTGGAGCAGTTCCCCCACATCGTGGACGTGGACTTCTCGGCAGAGATGGAGAAGAACCTCGATAAGGTCGAGAGCGGCAAGACAGACTGGCACAAGACCGTGGATGACTTCTACAAGGGCTTCGCCGCCAGCCTCGAGCAGGCCGAGAAGAACATGGAAGGCAAGAAGGTCAAGGTGCCGGACGAGCCGTCCAGCGAGGTCTGCGACCTCTGCGGCCGTCCTATGGTCATCAAGGTGGGCAAGTACGGCAAGTTCCTGGCCTGCAGCGGCTTCCCCGAGTGCCGCGGCACCAAGCGCCTCGTGAAGGACACCGGCGGCATCTGCCCCAAGTGCGGCAAGGGCCGTATGCTGGAGCGCAAAAGCGCTAAGGGCCGCATCTACTACGGCTGTGAGCGCTACCCCGACTGCGACTTCATGACCTGGGATATGCCGGTGGCCGTCAAGTGCGAGAAGTGCGGCTCCACTCTGTTCCGCAAGGGCTCCAAGCTCTACTGCGCAAAAGAGGGCTGCGACTTTGAGATGCCGGTGCCGAAGAAAGACTAAATAAGGAGTAAACCTCTCAGTCTGCTTCGCAGACAGCTCCCCTACCGAGGGGAGCCCTTGGCAGGGCGGGAAAGTCTCCGCTGACTGCCTCGGGCTTGAAGTAAGATGAAAGGGATATTAAATGAGCAACTATAAAGTTACTGTTTTAGGTGCCGGTCTGGCGGGCTGCGAAGCGGCCCTCTGGCTGGCGGGCAAAGGCGTGAAGGTGGAGCTCTACGAGCAGAAACCTGCCCACTTCTCCCCGGCCCACAAGAGCGAGGGCTTCGCGGAGCTCATCTGCTCCAACAGCCTGAAAGCCGAGCGTCTGGACTCTGCCTCCGGCCTGCTGAAAGAGGAGATGCGCCGGATGGGCAGTCAGCTCCTGAACGCTGCCGAGGTGGCCCGCGTGGCCGCAGGCGGTGCGCTGGCCGTGGACCGTGACACCTTCAGCGCCGAAGTCACCCGGATGGTGGAGGCTGCGCCGAACATCACCGTTCACCGGGAGCGGGTGGAGCACATCGACGAGAGCGCGCCCATCCTCGTGGCTACCGGCCCCCTGACGGACGGTGCGCTGGCGGACGAGATCGGCCGCCTGACCGGCGACGAGCGCCTCCACTTCTACGACGCCGTGGCCCCCATCGTGACGGCGGAGAGCCTCGACTATGAGAAAGTGTTTGCCGCCTCCCGTTACGACCGGGGCGAGGCCGACTACCTCAACTGCCCCTTCAACAAGGCCGAGTACGAGGCATTCCACGCCGCGCTGGCCTCGGCGGAGCGAGCCCCGCTCCATGAGTTCGACGCGGGCGCAGAGCAGGGCGCACAGCCCGACCCCGATGCCCACGGCAAGAAAGCGGATACCGTTACGGTCTACGAGGGCTGTATGCCCATCGAGATCATGGCCGCCCGGGGTGCCGACACCATGCGGTTCGGCCCCCTGCGCCCGGTGGGCCTCATCGACCCCCGCACCGGCCACCGTCCCTGGGCCAACGTCCAGCTCCGGGCCGAAAATAAGGAGCGGACTCTGTATAACATCGTGGGTTTCCAGACAAACCTGAAATGGGGCGAGCAGAAGCGGGTGTTCAGCATGATACCCGGCCTCGAGAACGCCGAGTTTGTCCGGTACGGCGTCATGCACCGCAACACCTTCCTCGACGCACCCCGGGTGCTGAGCGCAGGGCTCTGCCTCAAAGAGCACCCCAACGTCTTCTTTGCAGGCCAGATCACCGGCTTCGAGGGCTATATGGAGAGCGCGGCCTGCGGCCTGCTGGCAGCGCGGAACATTTACGCCCGTCTCGAGGGCAAAGAGCTGCCCGCACCGCCCATCGACACCATGTGCGGTGCGCTCATCCAGTATCTCACCACCGAGAACAAACACTTCCAGCCCATGGGCGCGAACATGGGCATCCTGCCCCCGCTGCCGGAGGACCAGCGTCCCCGCGACAAGCGCCTGCGTTACATGGCTGTGGCCGAACGGGCCGTGGCCAGCTTCCAGCAGTGGCTGGATGAAAATTCTCTGTAAGATGGATAACCTCTCCGTCACGCCGCAGGCGTGACGGAGAGGTTATCCCCCAAGAAGGGAGAAAACCTATGAAGATCATCGTAGATATGATGGGTGGCGACAACGCCCCCCTGGCCGTGCTGGAAGGCGCGGCTGCTGCCGTGAAGGAATACGGCGTCCAGCTCATCGGCGTGGGCGACGAGGCCCTTGTCCGCAAGACCGCCGCCGACAACAACATCTCTCTGGACGGCATCGAGCTGGTGAACTGCACTGAGGTCATTGAGATGTGCGACGAGCCGGCCAGGGCCATCCGCACGAAGAAGGATTCCTCCATCGTCGTGGGCCTGAATATGCTCAAAGAGGGCAAAGGCGACGCCTTCGTCTCCGCCGGCAGCACCGGCGCGCTCCATGTGGGCGCAAGCCTCATCGTCCGCACCCTGCGGGGCATCAAGCGCCCGGCGCTGGCCACCATGGTGCCGGCCAAGAACAAGGCGTATCTGCTGCTGGACTGCGGCGCGAATGTCGAGTGCCGCCCCGAGATGCTGGCCGCTTTCGCTGTCATGGGCAGCTGCTATGTGAACAAGGTGGAGGGCCGCACCTCCCCCAGCGTGGCGCTGGCCAACAACGGCGCAGAGGAGAGCAAGGGTACCCCGATGCTCAAAGAAGCCCATCAGCTGCTCAAGACCATTCCGGGCATCCGCTTCGTGGGCAACATCGAGCCCCGTGATGTGCCGAACGGCGACGTGGACGTGGTCGTCTGCGACGGCTTCACCGGCAACGTCATTCTCAAGCTGACCGAGGGCGTCGCCAAGATGCTGCTGGGAATGCTGAAGGGAATGTTCCTCAAGAATCTGGGCGGCAAGCTGGCCTATCTGCTGCTGAAGGACAGCGTGTCTGACCTCAAGCACCAGATGGACAGCGAGGAGTACGGCGGCGCACCCTTCCTGGGCGCAAAGCAGCCGGTCATCAAGGCTCACGGCTCCTCCAAGGCCAAGGGCATCAAGAACGCCATCCGTCAGGCTAAAATTTGCGTGGAGAACGATCTGTGCGGCACCATGCAGGCTGCGCTGGACGAACTGAACACCACCAAGGAATAACATCGCAAAAGGGAGTAAAAAAACATGAGCCATCAGTTGGAAACAATTATTGGTTACAAGTTCAAGCACCCGGAGCTGCTGGAAACGGCGCTCACCCACACCAGCTACGCCAACGAGACCCGCCCGCCCGTCAAGCATAACGAGCGGCTTGAGTTTCTGGGCGACAGCGTGCTGCAGATCGTCTCGGCGGACTATCTGTTCCACGCCTATGCCGACCGCCCCGAGGGCGATCTGACCCGCATCCGCTCCAGCCTCGTCAGCGAGGGCGCACTGTTCCAGTTCGCTCAGGAGATCAATCTCGGCGATTACCTGCGTCTGGGCCGGGGCGAAGAGCACTGCGGCGGCCGCACCCGCCCCAGCGTCGTGTCGGACGCCTTTGAAGCCCTCATCGCCGCCCTCTACCTCGACGGCGGCATGGAGGTGGCAAAGAACTTCATCCTGCCCTTTATCACCGAGGGCAAGTACGCCGAGGCCGACTACAAGACCCGCCTGCAGGAGATCGTCCAGCAGAACCCCGAAGAGAAGCTGAGCTATGTGGTGGAGCAGGAGACCGGCCCCGACCACAACAAGCACTTTGTGGTGGCCGTCCGGTTCAACTCGGACTGCGTGGCCCGGGGCGAGGGCCGCAGCAAGAAAATGGCGGAGCAGCATGCCGCCCGCGAGGCCCTGAAGCTGTTGGGCGTCATCAAGGAAAAGTAACATGGTGTTCAAGGAACTAGAAATTCAAGGTTTCAAGAGTTTCCCCGATAAGGTCAGGATACACTTCGACGAGGGCGTCACCGGCGTCGTCGGCCCCAACGGCTCGGGCAAATCGAACCTCTCAGACGCGGTGCGGTGGGTGCTGGGCGAGACCAGCTCCCGCCAGCTTCGCGCTGCCGGAAAGATGGAGGACGTCATCTTCGGCGGCACCCGCCGCCGGGGAGCCATGGGCTTTGCCGTGGTGCGCCTGACGCTGGACAACAGCGCCCACACGCTGGACATCGACGCCGACGAAGCCGTCATCGGCCGCAAATACTACCGCTCCGGCGAGAGCGAGTACACCATCAACGGCCAGCTCTGCCGCCTCAAGGACATCTACGAGCTGCTGCTGGACACCGGCATCGGCCGGGACGGCTACTCTGTCATCGGACAGGGCCGCATCGCGGAGATCGTCGCCGCAAAAAGCAGCGAGCGCCGCGAAATTTTCGAGGAAGCCTGCGGCATCGCCAAGTACCGCTACCGCAAAAACGAGGCGGAGCGGCGTCTGGCCGCAGCGGCAGAGAACCTCGAGCGTCTGCGGGACATCCTCGACGAGCTGGAAGCCCGGGTCGGCCCGCTGGAAAAAGAGAGCGAGAAGGCCCGGCGCTTCCTCGAGCTCAGCGCCCGGCGGAAGACGCTGGAAGTCACCCTCTGGACCGACGGTGTCCACCGCGCCCGGGAGGCCGTCCGCCGTCAGGTGCGGGACTATGAGACCGCTCAGGCCGAGTATGAGCGGTTTGACCGGGAGGCCAGAGCCGCCGAGGCCGAGGCTGAGAAGATCCGTATGCAGGCACAGCAGCTGACCATTGCCGTCGAGCGCCTGAATGGGGATATTCGCAGCATCACAGAAGAGCTTTCCGGCAGCGACAGCCGAATCGCCGTGCTGGAAAACGACATCGCCCGCAACGAGGAGAGCGCTGCCGCACTGCGGGAAGACATCGCCACAGGCGAGCAGGACAGCACCGAGGCTGCCGCCGCGCTGGAACGCCACCGCGCCGTGGCCCGGTCCATGGCAGCGGCAGGGGAGAAGCTGGCCGCAGAGCTGGCCGAGCTGGACGCGGAACTCCTGCGTCTGACCAGCGAGAACAACGCCAGCGGCGCCCGCCGGGACATCCTGCGGGCTGAGGTGGCCGACCTGACGGCGAAGCGTACCGAGGCACAGGTGGCGAAAGCCGCCGCCGAAGCCGCCGCGCAGGCCGCGCAGGAGCAGCTGCCCACCCTCGCCGAGAACACTGAGGCCCTCGAGGCCCAGCGGGACGAGGCAAAGCAGGACCTTGCCGATACCATCGAGTACCGGAAGATGCTGGCCGAGAACGAAAAGCAGCTGGCAAATGTGAAGGCCGGCGTGGAGCTCAAGCTGAAAGGCCGTCGCGCCGCCCTCAATGAGGCCGATGCCGCGGAGCAGAAGCTTGGCCGTGAACTGGACGCCGCCCGCCAGCGCCTCGGCGTGCTGAAAGAGCTGGAAAAGAACATGGACGGCTACCAGAACTCGGTCAAGACGGTCATGCGGGCCGCGTCGGCCCGCCGTCTGCGGGGCATCATCGGGCCGGTGTCGTCGATTTTGAGCGTCGAGCCGGGGCGGGAAGTCGCCATCGAAACGGCATTGGGCGGTGCGCTGCAGAACATCGTGGTGGAGAACGAAGCCGCCGCCAAGGCCGGCATCGCCCTGCTCCGCAGCGAGAACGCGGGCCGCGCCACCTTTCTGCCGCTGGACACCGTCCAGCCCGGCTTTTTCCGGGGGAGTCTTTCCGGTTCGGCCCGGCTGGCGTCCAGCCTCGTCAAGGCCGACCCCCGCTATGCGAACATCGTGTCGAATCTGCTGGGCCGCATCGTGGTGGTGGACGACATCAACGAAGCCTCCCGTGTGGCCCGGGAGCTGGGCTACCACAACAAGGTGGTCACGCTGGACGGTCAGGTCATCAACGCGGGCGGCAGCTTCACCGGCGGCAGCGTCCAGCGGTCAGCGGGCCTCTTTACCCGCAAGCAGGAGATGGAAGAGCTGCGCGTCAGGGCCGCCAGGCTCCAGAAGGACTGCCTCGCGGCGCAGGACCGCACCGACGAGCTGAAAACGCAGGTGGATGCGCTGGCCGCAGAGCTGACCGCCACCGAGAGCGAGATCATTACGGCGGCCAATGACCGCATCCGCGCCGAGGCCGAACAGAAACGCCTCGAGGCGGCTGTGGAGCAGTCGGAAGCGGCGCTCGCCGGGCGTCAGGATGAGATGGAGCGGCGGAAAGCCCAGCTGGACGCCGCCCGCGCCCGTGCCGAAGACGCCGCAAAGCAGGAAGAAGCCCTTGCCGCCGACATCGAGACGCGGACGGCCGAGCTGGAACGCATCGCCGAGGGCGACGACGCCTTCCTTGCACAGCAGCGGAGCCTCGCCGAGCGTCTGAGCGCCAAGCGGATGGAGCAGCTGGCCCGTCAGAAGGACGCCGAGCTGGCCCGCAGCCAGATCGAAGCGCTGGAAAAACAGGCCAGAGACGCCGAGAGCCGCCGCGCCGTGCTGGAAGAGAGCCTTACGGCCCTCGCCGCCCGCAGCGGGGCCTGTCAGGAAGAGATAGAGGCCATCCGCCGGGCCAAGACCGACAGCACCGCGCTCATCGCGGCAAAAGAGGCCGAGATACGCGAGGCCACCGAGAAGCGCCTGCTCTGCCAGAAGGACGAGACGGAGGCACTTGCAAAAGGCCGCGCCGCCGCCGATGAGCGGGAAGAGGTGGGCCGCGAGATGGCCCGTCTGGCGGAGCGAAAAACCGCCGCCGAGGGCGAATACGACCAGATGGCCGCGAAGCTCTGGGACGAGTATCAGCTGACCCTCTCTCAGGCCGAAGAGCTCTGCGTGGAGTTCGAGAACGTGAACGTCCTCCGGGCGCAGGTGGCCGACCTGCGGGGAAAGATACGCGCTCTGGGCAACGTCAACGTCAGCGCCATCGAGGAGTATCAGGAGGTCAAGGCCCGCTACGACACCCTCCGCGCTCAGGTGGAGGACGTCGAGGGCAGCAGGAACGAGCTGACCAGAATGATCACCAGCCTGTCGGGCCAGATGAAAGACATCTTCACCGACAGCTTCCGGGCCATCAACGAGAACTTTGGCCGCGTCTTCACCGAACTGTTCGGCGGCGGCGAGGCCAGCCTTGTGCTGGAAGATGAGAGCGACGTGCTCTCCTGCGGCATCGGCATCCGGGTGGCCCCGCCGGGCAAGGTCATCAAGAATCTGGAAGCCCTGTCCGGCGGCGAGCAGGCGCTGGTGGCCATCAGCATCTATTTCGCCATCCTCGCCGTCAACCCCGCGCCCTTCTGCATCCTCGACGAGATCGAGGCCGCGCTGGATGACGCCAACGTCGTCCGCTTTGCGCAGTACCTGCGCCGGGTGAGCGACAAGACCCAGTTCATCGTCATCACCCACCGCCGCGGCACCATGGAGGCCGCCAATGTCCTCTACGGCGTCACCATGCAGGAGGACGGCGTCTCCAAACTGCTCAAACTCGATTTGGAACAGGTTGACGCGGAACTGGTTTCGTAGGTATAATAAGATGGAATTGAACCTCTCCGTCACGGCTGACGCCGTGCCACTGCCCGGGTTGCGGCACCCAGCAT
>OGJZ01001987.1_pt1 | contig 16494 bp, 21 predicted proteins | sample 1572321 | NCBI WGS metagenome assembly OGJZ01 (sample SAMEA2582086, study PRJEB24529) | metagenome | biome: Human gut stool | place: China | collected 2011 | reverse complement strand
GATACATAATCTTCCCAGATATCTTTCCATAGTATGTCTGAATTCCAAGAGTCGAGCGTGATGGCTTGAGCAGAATTTGTACCAAACAAACGATAATAGCCACCATAAAACTCCAAGCCATTGGTTATGGAGAGCAAATCCAAGTGAGCTTGCGGAAACTGTCTGGCTTTGAGTTTTTCTAGTTCAAGAGCTGAGGACCCACTTTCTTGTATGACCAGATCCTCACAACATTTAAAAAAATTCTTCATTTTCATTTGCTTCTCATCTCTTCATCTTTGGCTTTAGCCAAGCATAAATTCAATAAAGTCTTTTCGATAGGCTTCAGGAAGTTGCTCCTCGATAATAGCCATGATTCCTGTTAAAAAACCTTCTTTATAGTCTGACAAAGCCTCATCAATGTAGATGTCATTCTCAAACTTGGTGATTTCTAGCTTTTTCATCTGACTATAGGTAGACAAGAAAGTAGATAAAGAGGGGCCTAAGCTATAGAGCTTAGAATTTCCAGGAATCCTGCCAAATACAGGACTAAGCTCGCTAGTTAGATCACAAAAGATTGGCTCATCGCCCATCATGTGGGCAAAAATCACATAACTCTCTTTCCAGCTAGGATCCTGCCATCCTTCTGATGCAGCTTCACATAGAGGGAGAGGAATTAGAGCAAGATCATAGGGAGCTCCTCTAAAATAAGCTTCTTCATCAAAGTCTAAATGCTGGTAGAACTCTTTCAATTGACCAGACAAATCTGGCTTTTCGACATGGAGACAGTCACTAGTAAATACAAGCTCTCCTAAGCCCTTGTTTCTATGATAGACTTCTACGAATTCCTTCAACAAATTAAGCATCATTATTGGACTCCTCTCACATTTTTGGGATTATATTTGGCTATTTTCAAATGACGATTACGCATCATTCTGACCGCTAGCGACAGCCTGAGTCCAAATTCGTTCAAATTCCTCTTGACTAATCTTGATGGAGTCTGATAGATCCAACTCATCTTTTCGACCATCATAGAGTAGAAACCCTACTTCTGGAACATAATCCTGTAGGCAAGAGGAAGCATAAGAGTGCCCATTCAAAACGTTAATTTGTCGACTTGCACGCTGACCAGTAAACTCTGTATAAATAACTCCTAGGCCTGACATAAACTCACTATTGCCATAATAATAATATTCTTTTTCACACATTAGAACCACCTTTACCATTTGTCTCTCCAAGAATAGCATTCTTTCCTCTTTGTTTCCTTCATCAACTAATTCAATGTTAAGCTTTCACATTATAGAATCTACGGGCTCTTAGATTTATTCTCAAAGACTCTCACTTCTACTTTATCCTCCGCTAAATGGAGATCCAGTACTTTTTCCTGGTCTTGAAAGAAAAGTGTCAGGTCTCTGGTAGAAAATTCAGTAGAATAAGAGGGCAAAAAGTCATCCAAAGACTCCATTTGAAACAAGACGTAAACTGGTGAAAACTCCCACAAAACTAGGATAAACTGCCTTCTTTTTCCAACTAAACTTTGAATTGACCTACTTAGATCTTTAGTAGTAAGATTGGCAGAAAACTCATAAAGGCAAGGAATCGGAGAATCGATAGGATTCAACTCCCCAGCATACCAAGCAATTTCTTTAGGTTTATCGGTCAGAAAATGAACATCCTTTATTCCCTTCAAACCCTTGATTCGTTTTTCTACTTTTAATAAGGATAATCTCTTTTTTATGTCACTCATTGTTCTTGCTCCATCATTTTAAAACAGAAATTCTGCTCACAACCTCATTCTGTTTATCCAACAGATAAAGGAAGTTCCCTTTTGTTTCCAGTTTACCAAGCTTAGCCCCATAGTCCATCTCGTGAGCAGGGCAGGATTGAATCAACTGACGGATGCTCTTATCCTTATGCTCTATCTTCCAAAACAAATCCACTTTATCCAGCTGATGCTCCACTTGAATGGAATAGGTCGTGGATTGGATCTTCTTCCTTTTCCACTCCCAGCTATTTTCATAATCGTTTTTCTCTATTTCATTGACTACATCCTCTATCAAGGAGCAAGGAATGGAGAGCTCCTGAAACACGCGCTTTACCCCTTTTACCAAGGCCTCTAAGAGCAGCTTTTTCTGTTCCAATGGACTCAAGCTTTCATAGCTAGAAAAATCAAATGGGACCTGGACAGTATAGACACCAAGTAGGTTCATGATAGCTGGATTGCTAATCGTATCTACACATTCTACGATGATTTTCCAACAATCCTTGGTCACAACTGGTTTGAAGAGGCGCTCTACCATAGAGGTCATACATTTGGATTCATATACGAACGCTCTTCGCAGGTCTTTCCAATTCTGTCGATAGTCCTTAATTCTAGCTTCCTCGTAAGTTAGCGCAGCGGAGTCCATCAGCTCCTCAATCCTCTGTTGATTTTCCACATAGGGCTTATCTAATTCAAAATACTGTAACTTCATATTCGTGGTCTCGTAGTTTTTTTCTTGTAGAAAGGTTTATCCTTAGGTCAAGGTCTAATGTTTGTGCTCTTCCTTCACTTTTTCCCATAGTCGTGGTGTCCCTCCTGGTAATGGGGGATTCTTTGATCATACTGAATCTCCGCAAATAAGCTAGGAATTCATCTTTAAGTATCAATCTTCACTGGCCCAATCTCAGCAATTCTAATAAGGTCAGAAGATCCTGATAAGATCACATCATTTTGGTTTTTAAAATTGAATTCAACCTTATTCTCTAAAAAAAGCAGTTCCAGTTGGCCATTCACCTGATGAATCCCCTTGGAATAAAAATGGATTTCATCTAAATTAAAAAACTCTAAATTAATTTTTATGGCATTAAATGCACTTTTCTGCCACTTTTCAGGGAAATTAGTTGGCAAATCAAATAAATAAAAGACAAGATCTAATTTGTAATCGTAACATAACACAGTATCAAGAAATACATTCTTCAATTCCAAATCCCCATCAAACAGATGAATAATCTTTTCCCTGCCCACTGCTTTTTCAAACCATTTCACAATATGAACTCCTTTTTTAAAAATGAATAAAAGTCTTGTTTTTAAGAGTTATTGTTTCGCTCTTTAAGGAGATTTTAGAATAGACTGACCCTCCTGCCGTCCTTTCCTTTGGATACATCATCAATGATTGTATTTATATGTACTTCATTAAATTGACGAGAAAAGTCTACAATTTTCTGGCGATTCTGTTCTGGATATAGATAAGATGCAGCCAAAATGAACATAAAAGGAGCGATTGTTCCTCTTATATTTTCCAAATAAACATCCTTGGTGATAAAGGTCATGATTTTCTCAAAATCGTCATCTTTCAGCACGATCTTTCTCATATAGAGTGCTGCACAAGCGCCAGCAGCTTGCAAAGAGTTATTCGATTCCAAGGACTCATAAACAAAAGACAAGTTCTCTGTTTCTAAATTTTCTAGATAAGCAATCGCTACTGCTAGAGAGCGATAGGTTACAGGGGTTGGAATATCTCTCAGCAGCAATGACTTGAGATAGGGGACTTCTTCTGTACAATCCGTTGCGGCTATGGCGTAGAGTAAGTACATTTGTGATTCCCATGATTTAGGCTTTTCCATCTCGCCTTCCAAGGCTTGATGCAAAAATGGTCCATATCCTTTTAGTTTACCCTTTAAAATTTTTTTCGCAGCTTTTTTTACCAAGGGCGTACGTCCTGAAGTTAACTCATCTACATAGTCCATCTCAAACTCCTTTATTTCCTCTGCTTGCCAGTTCTTCTTCCAATATTCTGTTATAAACTATACTTCCGACACAGGCTTCCCAGTCTAGGTCGTCAACTTCTTCCCTAGAAAAAATCTTAGGTTCCCGCCTACCATCTAGCCAGACCTTCCCAAATTGAAGACCATTTGGGTCTCCCCACTTAAAGGCTAAATCCTTAAAAGGGCTTGGATCAAAATCCACTTGGTGACCAATTATCTGCCAAGACCATACTGGACTTCGATCAAACAAGGTGTAGGAATCTATAATGATGGGCTTACCTATAAATTGAGCACGACTTAGCTCCTCAACTGTTATAGTAGGACTTGCTTGAAAGATATCGAAAAATTGAATGACATGACCAACATTCACTTTTCCAAGGATTTGACCAAATACAAACATTTCCTCCGAAAATTGATAGCAAAAAATATCACCAATTTTAACAAATCGAAGTTTTGTTCTTGGCTTTTCATTCCACTCACGAATCTTTATCTGGGGCAATTTTTTCTCCATCATTAATTTAATTCTATTCCTACTGTTCTTTATTTAAGATATGAAAGAGATCATCTCTTAGAACGATTCCATCGTCTTCTATCAAATAGGCCATGTGCTCCCAGAAGGGCAATTCTTGTTCAAGGGGCTTTTCCAAGGCAAGTACTTGATCCTTCAAGTTTGCTGCAATTTCTTCGACTTCATCTTGCTCAATCTCATAAAACTTTGCTTTCAAAAGAAAGATGCCTGATAGAAAGAGCGAATAAGAGGAAACAAAAGTATGTAAGGAAGAATTGACATAAACCCTCGCTTCTTGAAAAACTTCCCTTCCTTCTCGATTGCAAAGTAAGAAGACTTGTTCCTCTTCTCCAATTACAAAAGCACCTAAAAAACACTGGCCAACAAGCCTATAGCTCTCCTGATTTTTCCTTAGTTCGACTAGTTCGTCACCTGCTTTGACAAAAGAAAATCCCATTTTGGAATAATCCTCTAAATAAGCCAAAAGATTGAAACGGACCTCATCCAGACTAAATGGTTTCTCCTTTGTAGATAGCACACAAAAGCCTTGCTCCTTCACGAATTCATCGATAGTAACTGTCATTTTTCTATCCTTTCCTCTGCTAACTAGCTCTGATACTGTTCACATAAGAGCTAGTCAATGACCCAGTCCAGTTCCAAACACTTGGCTACATCCTCAAAATAATCATCCCAGGCCCATTGGTAATCCTTGCGACTCATCAAGTAATCCACATACTTTTCATTCATCCAACTCTTTGTAAAAATAGTCAGAGCTCTCTTTTTCTCTTGATCTTGGATATCACCTATGTTCTCCAGGGCCTTTCTGGCACGCGCACTCATATTTTCTACATACAAGATATCTGGATCCTCTGGACAAATGGTCTCCGTCAAATCACAGAGTAGGAAATCTACAAAACTAAGATGAGCCTCCGAAAGATCTGCATACAACTTTTCTACTTTCTTTGTCTTCGACCCAAAGGTACATTCAGACAGTTTTCCAATAATTTTATTATACTGAAATTCTGGTAGGGGAAAGAAAATGTCGTGCATCTTGCACTGTTTAAAGAGGCATTCTCTGATTTGACTGGCATCTTCTATAGATGGGCGTTTCATCTGACAAGAAAAGAAGGTAGACGATATAATGTGACTGTCATAAAATAAAGTTCCATTTAAATTGCATCGTTTGAAAGTACAGTTTCGAATAACTGTATGATTTTTAAAGCCCATTTCCCTCAAATCACAGTTTTCAAAAAAGACATTCTCAAAGATACAGTTTTCAAACACAACCCGAAGATCCGCTATTCCTTTGATTTTTGTATCCTTAAAGTTGCGGTTGTTAAAAAATATGATGTTCCTAGCACCCTCTATCATTTGATCAATCGATAACTCTTCCCCACTATTTAGGATAATTTGACCATCTTTTATGACAATCCCATCTATTTCTTTCATAATATCCTCCGTCTGCTCTCACAGCAACTTTGGCTTGTTACTCCTAGTAAAATCCTTTGTTCAATATCTAGTTCTATATTTAATTATCAAAAGGCAGAAAGGTATCATGCTCCTGATAATACTTCAAAGCCTCGACCAAATCTTGGCAACTTGCATCTGGCTTTTCCTCAAGTGCAACCGTGAGAACATCAAGCAACTGCTCTCCATAGTAGACTAGCTGGAGATCTTGCTCCGCTACATCTGTCGGGTAAACATCACGGTCTTCCACGACATCCGGATAAGCTGATACCCAATAGGACCTAGCTAGTGCTAGTTCTCCATCCTCCTTGGCATAGAGGCAAAAATCATCTGAAGAAGACTTGTCCACGCGCACTTGCTCTATGATCTGCTCTAGTGAAAGTTCTTGGTGTTTCCGCATTCTTTCTCCTTTTTGAGTCTCTCTTCCCATAGTTTTTTCTATTTGACCTCCATATTACAGGTCCCTTTTAGGCTATCATACCATAAGATTCCCTTTCCATAAAGCTAAAATAGAAAATGAGCCCAGCGGTTTTACTAGACTCATTTCATCCTTATTATTTTACTTTTTTTAGCCCATACTGATCGCTCAACCAATCCTCTTAGACAGTGGTCTTATCCTTGATCTGTGGAAAAGTCACACGAAAGAGACTTCCGCGCCCTTCTTCAGAAATGATCTTCACTTCTGCTCGATGCAGGTCTGCAATGTCCTTAATAAAGGACAGCCCCAGTCCGATGCCACTATTGAGGCCCTTGTTTCGAGAATCCTCCACCTGATAGAAGCGATCCCAAATCTTGCTCAGATGGTCTGGCGCTATCCCAATCCCATCATCTGCTACCTTGAGAACAGCACCAGCTGGACTAGCCTCCAAGCGGATAACAACCTTGGTCTTGGTAAATTTCACTGCATTGCTCAATAGATTATCCAGTATCCGAGTTACCAAGACAGCATCCCCCTGAATCCAGAGGTCCGGCTGAATGCTTACTTCAAAGGCGATGGGGCTTTCTGCCCACTTCCTCTCCTGTCCCTGACAATAATTTGCTACCAGGGTTGATAGACAAATGGGTTTTAAATCCGACCACTGCAGGTGTTGGGCCTTGGATATTTCCAAAATCTGCTCGGTCATCGATTTCATTAATTTAGCCTGTCGATGAATAACCGTCAAAGATTCCTTGGTCTCCTCTAAGTTGTCTGCATATTTGGAGCCAAACTCACTTTCCGATACGATGACTGACAGAGGGGTTCGCAACTCATGGGATACATTCTGGTTGAATTGCTTTTCTTTCTCAAAAGTCGACTGAACAGAAGAAATCAAATTATTAAATACCTTGGTAAGACGAGACGTTTCTACATAATCCTTCTGATGCTCGGTCGACACGCGCTTACTGTAGTCTCCGCTCTCTGTTATTTCCTCTGCCATTTGGGTCACCTCTCTGATCGGCAGGAAGGCCTTACGGAGGATCCGACGTCCTCCCCAGGCCATCCCAAGGATGGACAGAGGAGCTATAATGGCTAAGGACAGCAAGAAGAGACTCATCTCTTTTCCTAGGCCTGAAGCTAGACGCACACCCCGGACCCATTTGCCCTCACTCTCATTATAGACATCGAGATAATAATAGGACGCTTGAGAAGTACTGTAGGTCGATAAGGTCCCTGAGGACAGGCTCGCATTGGCATCAAAGCCACTTGGCAGAGCCCCCTGCTCCAACTCTCTATTTTGATTATAGAGCGCAAAATAATTCCCATCATCAAAAGACTCAAACTCTTCCAAATCAGCAGCCATTTCCATGGTCTTCTGCTCTAGTTCTCCACGGGCGCTATAACTCGACCAAGTCCCTGAGATGATAAAGGAAGCTCCAAACATGAGAATAAATAGGAAGGAAACAAAGAGGGTATACCAGAGCGTCACTTTAGAGACGATTGAGGGAGAGTTAGAGGATTTCTTCATTTTTGAAAACATAGCCCATCCCCCTTTTCGTCTGAATAATCGATGGATTCTGGAGTTTCTTACGGATATTCTTGACCAAAACATCGATGATATTGGACTCCCCAACATAGTCAAAATCCCAAATATGCTCGCGTATCTGCTCCCGGCTTAAAACCACATTGGGATGGCGCACCAGGCATTCTAGCAACTCAAACTCCTTGGAAGTCAGGTCAACCAAAACACCCTTGTGTTGGATGGTCTTTTTTGCCAAGTCTAAGGAATAGTCACCAAATTGGACCAGGTTGGTTAAGGTTTCTCGATTGTTGCGACGTAACATGACACGAATCCGAGCCAGTAATTCATCAAATTCAAAGGGTTTGACCAAGTAGTCGTCTGCTCCAGCATCCAGTCCTGTTACCTTATCTTCCAGGCTGTCTTTAGCCGTTAGCATCAGAACTGGGGTCTTGACCTGATGATTTCTCAAGTAGCTCAATACACCCAAACCATCCAGCTTGGGCATCATAATATCTGAAATAATCACGTCATACTGGGACACACGAATGTAGTCCAAGGCTTCCTGACCATCATAGGCCGCATCAACACTATACTGCTGGGTTTTGAGCAATTTGACCAGACTACGGTTCAAGTCCACTTCGTCTTCAATCACTAATACTTTCATAGCCACTTACTCCATATTTATTACCTTATTATACCATGCTTCTATAAAAAATCTCGGCTAGGAAAAGCCTAGTCGAGATCTTACTTTAGTTAATCGTTATCCAGGTCCACATCTTCTTCCAATACGGTACCTGTATTGGCATCTAACTCTAACTCAATTTCCTGATTGCCTTCTCGCAAGCTAACGCTATAGACAAGTTTACCTTCTTCTACATCTAACTCTACTTTTTCGATACTAGCATTCGGGTATTTTGATTTCATCTGGCTCTCTACCTTAGCCAAGTCCAACTGAACACTTGCTCCGATTAATTGCTGATCTTCGCGATCCTGACTCAAATCCTTGGTTTTTGATTTCAAGATAGCACCAGACTGACCATCAATCTTGTATTCTTTCTCAGTTTTTCCATCCAAGATGGTCACTTCGTACACTGTTTTTCCATGTTTTTCCTCTTGCTCGTAACCAATCACTTTTCCATCCTTAGCTTCTTTCAGGGCTTTTTCTTGGGCTTGTGCAAGGGTGACAGATGCAGTCACTGTTGAAGAAGTAGTCTTTTTACTTGTTCCAGTATTGGCAAAGGCTACTACAGATCCTAGAGCGGCAGTTGATAGAGAGAGAATTGCGAAACTTGCAACGGCTTTTTGTTTGATGGTTTTTTTCATGTTCATTTCCAACTTTCTTTTTTTCTTATCAAGTTCTTCTTGATGATTCTATTTTATCCAAGAAAGATGAATCCAAAATGAATGAGAAAAGTTTTTTAAAAAATTTTTAAAAAAAGACTGAGTGAGTCGGCTAGCTCTTTGCAACTCGATTTTTCAGTCTCCTTCAACTCTATTTCAGACTCCAGCCACCATCAATGGTCAGGATTTGTCCCTGCATGGCAGAGGCCTTCCCACTAGCCAAAAAGAGGCTGACTTCTGCCACTTCTTCTGGCTCTATCCAGCGTTTAATAGGGGTCTCGCTAGCCACCCAGTCTGCTAGACCACCTGGCTCAAAGTCCGCAGCGGTCATAGCCGTTTTGACAGCACCTGGTGCGATACCAAAAACCTGAATCCCAGCTTCTGCATAATCCAAGGCCAGCTGTTTGGTAAAGCCTGCTAGCGCATGCTTGGAGGAAGTATAAGCGTGACCGCCACCTCCTGCTAGGTTAGAAGCAATGGAGCACATATTGATGATGATCCCTTGCTTCTTCTCCAACATTTGAGTCAGATAATACCGTGTCAACTCTACCGGAGTCACATAGTTGATCTCAAAAATCTCCTGAATCTCCTGAGCGCTTTGCTCAAGAAGTGGTTTGTAGTCATCCAATACTCCAGCCGTATTGCACAAGACATCGACCTCAGGACACCAGTCAAAAATCGGCGTCAAATCTAGGGTCAAGTCCCGCTGCAAGAAGTGAAACTCACCTGTCAACTGGGGATCAGCTCCCTGGTCCACCCCATAGACCTGGTAGCCCTTTTCTAGAAAGAGACGGGCTTGAGCCAGACCAATCCCGGAGCTAACGCCTGTAATAAGGACACGTTTAGTCATGAACTTCCACCCAGTCTGTCGCTAAGACATCACAAGGAGTTGGACTCCACATGGAAAAACCTTCGCCTTCACCAGATACATTGATGAGGAAATAAGGCGTCACTTCCAGAGCCACTCCATTTTGCTCGATGGTATCAAAGAGCTGGACATAGTTCTCTGCTCCGCCCCAACCCGTACGGACATATTTCTTTTTTGCCTTTAGTCCCGGCAAGATTTCTTCAAATGTCATCATCTTCTCCTTTGATTTATAGTCCCTTTCATTATAACAAAAATCAAGCTTGCTCGTTGTTTTTCAACAGAAAAAGGGGGCTTCCTCCCCCTTTTCACTCTATTCACCATTTTCTGTCTTGTTCTTTTTCAAGGCGCGAATCGTGAACCAATAGTAAATCATCAATCCTATAACAATGATTACCGTAGGCAGAATGATAGTCATGGTAGAATTCTGAATTCCTTGTGCCAAGGTCCAGCGATGCAAGAATCCCACTACTAAGAAGGACAGAATAGGAAAGATGAAGGCACGAGCAAACTCTTCTTTCCACTGCCACAGGATAAGTCCTGCACAAGCCCCTGTAATGAGGAAGGTATCCCATGGATTCGGCACTGTTAACCAAGCAAAAGCTGGCAAGAAACGGACACCCACTATCTCACTAGCGAAATAGAATCCTAGAACGAAAACGACTGCTACATAAATTGCTTTTTTTGACTTCTCTTCTGCAAAAATAAGGCGACGAAGGAGATAGAATAGTAACCCAACGACTAAAATACCTAAAATACTATCCGTTAGATAGACGAGTGGCTTGAGAACCAGGACTGCTTGCGAAGCAAAATCACTTAAGAGGCGATAGAAAATCACAATTCCCGAGACAATCGCACCATATTTCAGAACGGAGCGCGTGGATTCTTTGGGCATATTCTCTAGGATTTGGTCTGCCATTCCCTTTGGATCCTGTCCAAAATAGTCCTTCGCCGTCAATCCATCTCCGCTTGCTTGCGAAAAATCTAGCGCTAGATTATAGACCTGCTCTCTCAAAGCCTTTTCCTCATATAAGAAACCGGCAAAATTGAAATAATCCCAGAGATCTTGGAAGTAAGCTTGGTCCTCCTGGCTAAAGGTTTCAACCAAAGCCTGCGTTTCTTCATAATAAATAGCTGATGTCATATTGCTTCCCCCTTTCTTTGGAGACGAAATACAATGAGGAACAGGACTAGTCCTATAAGAGGGAGTAGCCAACGTAATACATTAGCAGTTCCTGGATTCACAAAGCGAACACAGCATCCAGTTACAAGGAAAGTCAGCCCCATTACTAGTAGACTCGTCATCAGGCGATCTCTACTTCTATAAGCCATAACCGCAAACCCAAGTAGGACTAGGACAGCAAGAGAAATCGCCCAACCATCTGATAAGAAGAGACTCCCAATGTGGCCAAAATAGATCGAAAATAGTCGTACGATGTTCAGAAACACTATCAGGCTAATCACACTTATAAAAATAGCCCAAGGCCACTTCATTTCTCCATAGCTTTGCTTGGACCAAAGCCACATGATGAACTGACTGAATACCAAGAAATTGAGTAGAATGACAACATATGTTAAGGGTTGTATTTTCAGTGGCATCATCCAGGTAAAATCCATTAAATAACGCATGCCAACTAAGATCACTCCAAGTATGAAGACTAGTCCCGCATAAGATACTAAAGAGCGTTTAGGTAACTCTGAAAGAATTTGATCCACCATTGCCCGAGGATCCTTTCCAAAATAATCCACTGCCCGAATGCCTTCTTTCTCAGCAACTTTTAAGTCGCAAACCATATTGTAGAGTTGTTCACCGAGTGCTTCATCATCATAAAAATAGACCTTTGCCCCAATATAGGCCACCATTTTTTTCACATAGGCTTGATTCTCCTTGTTTAGATGATTCAGTTCATCAGACATTTTTTCTGTATAATCTTCGATCATTCTTCCCCCTCCTTTTTCACGCGTTCTACTTTAATGACCAGATCCTGCCACTGGTTCCAAAATTCCTCTAGTCGCTCTCTTCCTTCTTTGGTTAGAGAGAAATATTTGCGATCAGGTCCATCCGGAGAGGGCCTCATCTCTCCTATTATGACTCCCTGCTTCTCTAGCTTCTGAAGCAAGGGATAAACGGTCCCCGCAACGATCTTGTCGAAGCCGGTTTCCTTGAGACTTTGGATCAATTCATAGCCATAAATAGATTTTTTTGAAATAATTTCTAAAACACAACCTTCCAGGACACCCTTGAGCAATTTAACAACTGCGACTCTTTCATCCTTCTCCCCCTTTCCAAATAGGCTTATTTTTAGCTAGTTTGTTTTACATACTAGTATCTCTGTCTATAGTATACACCCATTCCACTAGTTTGTAAAGCATAATAGTGGAAATAATCAATAAAAATTAAAAAAAACGAACAATATGACTAAATATACAATATTTTTATAAAATTAGTTGCTTTTTATCAGAAAAGGTGTATAATGATACAAAATCTTTAATAAAGGAGATCAGTTATGAAAAAATCTAAACTAGCCTTCCTAGCGGGAGTCACGGTTGCTTCAGCCCTCTTTCTCGCTTCATGTGGATCGTCTTCAAAATCTTCTCAGACAGAAACATACTCATATGTGTTCAGTACTGATCCAGATTCTTTGAACTACCTCCTTTCAAATCGTTCAACAACTAGTGATATCACTACAAACTTGGTGGATGGACTATTTGAAAACGACCAATACGGTAACTTGGTCCCTGCTCTAGCAGAAGATTGGTCTGTCTCCAAAGATGGATTGACCTATACCTATAAAATCCGTAAAGATGCAAAATGGTATGACTCAGAAGGAAACGAATATGCAGATGTGACTGCTCAAGACTTCGTCACTTCTTTGAAATATGTAGCAGACAACAAGTCAGATGCCCTTTACTTGGTTCAAAACTCAGTAACCGGACTTAATGACTATGTCAATGGGAAAAATACAGACTTTTCTAAAGTGGGTATCAAAGCCGTTGATGACCATACCCTTCAATACACCTTGAACCAACCAGAATCCTTCTGGAATTCAAAATTGACAACCTCTACCATGATGCCTGTCAATGAAAAATTCCTTGAATCTGCTGGAAAAGACTTCGGTAGTGTGAAACCTTCCGGAATCCTCTACAATGGTCCATATTATTTGAAATCTTTCACTTCAAAATCTTTGATGGAATTCACTAAAAATGAAAACTATTATGACAAAGAGAATGTGAAGATTAAAGACATCAAGTTGACCTACTTCGATGGTTCTGACCAAGATTATTTGGCTCGTAACTTCTCAGACGGCAACTTCACAACTGCTCGTCTCTTCCCAACGAGCTCAACCTATAGCACTATTGAAAAGAACTTCAAAAACAACATCGTTTATTCTCCACAGGATGCAACTGTCTACTATGCTTACTTCAACGTGAACCGTCGAAATTACAGCCACACGAATAAGACGACAGATGACCAAAAGAACCAAACGAAAACTGCTCTTCAAAACAAGAACTTCCGTCAAGCCATCAACTTCGCCCTTGATCGTACTTCCCTAAGTGCCCAATCAAACGGGAAAGATGGGGCTAGCAAAACACTTCGTACACTTCTTGTACCTCCAACATTTGTGCAAGTAGACGGCAAAGACTTCGGTACAGTCGTTGAAGAAAAGCTTGCCGCAACAGGAGATGATTGGAAAGGTGTTAGCTTCGCAGACGCACAAGATAGCATGTTTAACGCTGACAAAGCCAAGGCTCAATTAGCCAAAGCTAAAGAAGCTCTTCAAGCTGAAGGGGTGCAATTCCCAATTCACATCGACTATGTGGTAGACCAATCTGCTGCTACCCTTGTACAGCAGGCAGACTCAATGAAGGACTCCATTGAAAAAACATTAGGAAAAGAAAATGTCATTGTGGACGTTCAAAAATTATCCACTGAAGATGCGGATAACGCGACCTACTTCGCCCAAACACCAGATCAAAAAGACTTTGACTTAGACATCGGTGGATGGGGACCTGACTTCCAAGATCCATCAACTTACTTGGATATCTTCAATCCAACTGATGGTGCATCTTTAGCAGGTTTGGGAATCAATCCAGCAACTGACCAAGCCGTAATTGAAAAGCTTGGCTTGAACGAATACAAGAAATTGTTGGATGAAGCCAATGCTGAGCAATTGGATACAACTGCTCGTTACGAAAAATATGCTACCGCTCAAGCTTGGTTGACAGACAATGCGATCGCCTTCCCTATCTACTCTAAAGGTGGCGTTCCATCTATCACTAAGGTGAAACCATTCACCAAAGCCTTCTCCTTAATCGGTATCAAAGATGGTTCTAGCTATTACAAGTACATGGAATTACAAAGTGATACTGTCACAACTGCTGACTACGAAAAAGCGTATAAAAATTGGTTGAAAGAAAAAGAAAAATCCAATAAAAAAGCTCAAGAAGAACTTGCAGAACACGTCAAATAATGGTTGACGTCAAAACACCGAGGTTGTACCTCGGTGTTTTTGTTTCTAGCAAAATCTTGTATTTTCCATCTTATTTCTCAAGCCTTAATAATCTCAAACCCTATCGCACAACAATCTTCCGATAACTTCTAGAAGTCAGAAGAAAGACGAGGACATAGGAGATGAAAAAGACAGCGCAGATTGCTAAGGTTGTTTGAAGGACCAGTCCCGCATTGGTCGCTCCTAAGATGGCAACGATCTTTGCAATCATCTTGTAGGCTACTCCTAGGTAGAGGAAGGAGAAGAATAATGGAAGGAAAAAGACGGTGAGAATCTGTTTGCGAATGGTGGTGCCGGTTTGCTTTTGGTCCAATCCTACTTGTTGCAAGATCACAAAATTATCCCGATCCTCATGACCCTCTGAAATCTGTTTGTAGTAAATGACGAGTACTGTAGCTAATAGAAAGATGACCGATAGGAAAATCCCAATAAAGAGGAGAGTCCCTGCTGTTTCACGCCACTCCTTCTCTATGCTGTATCGTTCAAATCCACCAAAGAAAGTCGCACCATATTGACTCATTTTGTCTGTCGAATAAAGGTCTTTGATCAAGCCACTGATGAAATCTTGATTCTCTTTATCTTTTGCAGTAATAGCGAATTCCAAATTTTTATCAACTTTTAGTCCCAGTTGGTTCAAGTCAGGGAGGACAAGGTACAAACCCATTTGATGTTGAAACAGGTCGGATTGAGGGAGTTTTCCTTGGATAAAATTGGAGTCTAGTTTTTGTTTAATCGTGAAGGTCTTCCCATTGATTTCTAACTGCGAGTCTAATTTTCCTGGATACTGATACCCATAGGCTAGGATTTCATTTTCCCCAAGCTCAACTTTTTGACCCGTCAGTTGCTCGTAAGTCGCCTGATCAAAAAAGTAGACTGTTCCCTCTGTCTTCATCTCCTGACCAGCTTGTTCATAAACCTCTAAGCTCCTTCCATCAATCTTTCGAATTTCAGCCGACCAGTATGTTGTCTGTGCCACCTGATAATCTGATAGATTTGTCGCATCGGCTGTTTTCTTAATTTGAGCTTGAACATCCTTGATAACTGGTTCTGTCTCAGCATCTGAAGGCATATGCCCCACACTAATCATGTAATCAGAAGGGTAAACAGTATCTAGGTAGTTCTGCCCTCCAATAAAGATATTGAGCGACCCGGTTAAGGTGACCAAGACCATGGTGGAAAGAATACTAATGGTCGCAAGGCCCGCTGCATTTTTTCGCATCCGAGCTATTAAGTTAGAGACGGATATAAAATTCTCTGGCTTGTAATAGTAGGATTTCCGACCTTTGAGAAATCTTAAGAAGGTAATGGAGCCTGCGTTGAATAAGAGATAAGTCGCCAGAATGACCAAAATGACAGCAATAAAGAATCCTTGAACCGCTGCAACTGGACGCTCAACGGTTAGCGCTATATAAAACGCAATTCCTAAGAGCCCTAGTCCTAAAAGAGTTTGAACCAGCAAGAAGCGTCCCTTCTTCTCTCCTGCCTTTTTCTGTTGCATGAGGTGGAGGGAACTGTAGCGCAAGAGGCGGAAAGAATTCAGCAAGAGAATGAGGGCAAAAGCTAAGGCTAACCCAAGTAAAGTGTTAAGAACAGCCCCTATCTGGAAGGTTGATTGAATGACGACTGGTAGCCCCATACATTTTAAGAGCAGGGCAAAAATCAAGCGATCAAACAAGAGTCCCAAGCCCAGTCCTGCTCCAACTGTGAGGATATAGAAGATAAGCAATTCCCATAAGGTCATGACGAGGAGGTGCTTCTTCTCCATCCCCAAAACACTGTACAAGCCCAGTTCTTTGGAACGATTTTTCATGACATAGCCATTGGCATAAGCCACTAAAATGATGACGACCAGCTGGACGACGAAACAACCAAAACCAAGAACCGTTCTCGCCGTTCTCCCTCCGTAAGAATCCTCTAAATGAGGGGTCGTTGCCAGGGCGATAAAGCTATAGAGGATCATGGTCGTTAAAATGACAGCCAGGGCAAAGGGATAATAGAGCTTGCGATTTTGTTTGAGGTTGGAAAGTGCTAATTTACTTGTTAATTTAAACATCACGATCCTCCTTTCCCGCCATGACCGTCAGGGTATCCGAGATTTCTTGGAACATCTGACGCTCTGTCTTTTCCCCACGGAAGATC
>OGJZ01001984.1_pt1 | contig 16511 bp, 13 predicted proteins | sample 1572321 | NCBI WGS metagenome assembly OGJZ01 (sample SAMEA2582086, study PRJEB24529) | metagenome | biome: Human gut stool | place: China | collected 2011 | reverse complement strand
GGAGTCACTGGTTTTCAAGACCAGCTCCTTAAACCACTCGGACACCTCTCCATAACGGTATTATTATATCAAATTGGCCTAATAATAAGCAACAACGTAATGCGTAAATAAGCAATAATATAATACGTAAGCAAGCAAAAAAGCTGACTTGCAGTCAGCTTTTTCATTTGTATTTAACATTTGGTATTGCCCTAATCTATTAGTTATTTGTCATATATGTTAGAATAGGTCTTTTTTCCACATGCCTATGATAGCAATGATAGAACACACCACGGAAATACCTACTACTTCGTAAAATCCATTTGGATCATCCTGGAATGGCAACGCCACATTCGTTCCCCACAGGCTGAATATGATTGTGGGCACCGCCAAAGTAATCGTAAGAGCCGCCAACATTTTCATCACCATATTGAGGTTATTTGAGATAATCGATGTGAAGGCGTTCATCATATTCATCAAGATATTTGAATACATTTCAACCATCTCGATGGCCTGTTTATTTTCAATGATAACGTCTTCCAAAAGATCCTCATCCTCTTCGTACATTTTAAGCAAATGTCTATAAGTGCTGTGACCACGCAAGCGCAATAGGCGTTCCATAACAGTTCCATTCGTACGCAACGCAGAGGTAAAGTATGTCATGGATTTCTGTAATTCCAATAGTTGGAAGAAGTCTTTATTTTTCGTCGTATGACGCAACTGAACTTCAATATCGTCGGTACGGCGGTTAATTTGTTGCAAGTAACGTAAAAACAATGTAGCTGTACGGTACAAGATTTGGAACAAGAACCGCGTCTTTTTATATGTATAGAATGTAGACAGTTGATTTGAAATGAACGGATATAACACTTCGGACTCTTCAAGACATACAGTAATAAAGAAGTCAGGCGTCAAAAAGATACCGAGCGGCACCGTATCGTACATATCATTGCCGCGAATCGCAGGAATGTTGATAACCACGAAAATATAATTATCCTCTAATTCCACGTGAGAACGTTCTTCCATATCGAGGGCGGTCTTTAAAACGTCCGTTGGAATTTCCGTCAAAATGTTGATGAGGGACAACTCATCGGGGTCTGGGTTCACCAAATTTACCCAAGAACCTTTTGTGGCATCTGATACAGTGCAGTCTGAAACTAACTCTTCTTCTATGTGTTTGTACACCGTGATCATGCTATCCCTCCTTCCAACGAACATATAGTAATCATCTAATAAATTATATACTATTTTATAGCTATTATTCAATTCAATTGTGAAAGTTTTGTTTATGTAGTATATACATAAATCGCTTTATGTCTATTAGCAATGCACAATTGTATATATTAAAAGCATCTCAAAACATTTTTATATCAAATCTACCAAAAAATCTAGCGAACAGATAGATTAATAAGACTATTAAACTAAAAAATCCACCAAAAGATTAAACCACTAAAACTTACAGTGAGTAAGTATGCAAACCAATAGTCAGCAATATATCATTAGGTTAAATCTTATAAAAATAACCTCTATACTAGCTTGTCGCTAATATAGAGGCTATTTGTTTTATCCTACTCTGTCAGATCAGAATAGTATCATTTGTTATATTCCTGTATGGTTCTATAAGATTACTTTCACCAAATTAACGGCGCAAGATACGAATAGAGTTCAAGATACAAAGGATGGATACACCAGTATCACCGAATACGGCCCACCACATGGATGCATAGCCCATAAGGCCTAGCGCCATGATAAGAATTTTAACGGCAATAGCGAATACTACGTTTTGCCAAGCAACGCGCAAGGTCGCTTTGGACAAGTCGAGGATATGTGCAATGGCAGTCAAAGATGGACGCATGAATACGACGTCTGCCGCTTCGATAGCCGCATCAGCACCGCTCCCCATCGCGCCACCAACATCGGCACCAGCAAGCACTGGTGCATCGTTGATGCCGTCCCCTACGAACATGGTAGGACCATATTCGGAGCGAATATCTTGTACAACGGACAATTTATCTTGTGGCAATAATTGAGCACGCACAGCACTTACACCAGTTTCTTTGGCAATATACTTAGCACTTGCTTCAGCATCACCTGTAAGCATAACCGTTTTAATATCTTGACCATTAAGATCAGCAATTGCTTCTGCGGAATCTGGACGAGCTTCATCGGCGATGATGATACGACCAAGGTATACATTACCTTCTGCGACCAGAACCTCTGTGCCGTATTCAGTAGCTTCTGTTGGATAACCTTGAACAGCATAGCGTTCCATAAGGCGACGATTACCAACGAGTACTTGTTGGCCATCAACCATGCCCACCATACCTTCACCGGCTAATTCTTGAACGAAATCAGAAGCCTCTACAGTAATACCTTGTTCCTTTGCTTCAGAAACGATACTTGTTGCTATTGGATGCGTAGACACTGCTTCAATAGCTGATGCCATGGACAACAATTGATTCTTACTCACATGGGAGCCTACAGTTTCTACGTTTTGTACTTTAAATTCACCAGATGTAATAGTACCAGTTTTATCGAGAGCCACTGCTTTCACACCAGCTAAGGCCTCGATAACACGACCACCTTTAAGCAAGATACCGTGTTTAGAAGCATTACCAATACCGGAGAAGAATGCGAGTGGCACACTAAGTACCAATGCACATGGACAGGAAATAACGAGGAATGTTAAGGCTGTATAGATCCATTTATGCCATTCACCTGTAATAAGGGATGGGATGATAGCAACCACCAAGGAAAGAGCTACAACAATTGGTGTGTACACACGAGCAAAACGCGTAATGAAGCGGTCGATTTTAGGTTTAGAAGATGCTGCATTTTCAACGGCATCAAGGATTTTTGTAACCATGGATTCTTCAAGAACCTTATCAACGCGCATCGTAATGCGACCAGATTCATTGATGCAACCAGACATGAGTTGTGTACCAGGTACAGCGCGAACCGGTACAGGTTCACCTGTTACAGGAGCTGTGTTAACGCGAGTTTCACCTTCAAGCACTGTACCGTCTAAAGGAATTAAATCGCCAGGGCGAACTTCGATAGTACTGCCTACCTCAACCTTTTCAGGAGCCATAACTACGATTTCACCACCGCAGCATGTATCTACTACGCGGACCTCTTGTGGACGCATATCGACAGCATTCATGATTTCTGTACGACTGCGATCTGTAGCTTTTTCTTCGAAGAACTCACCGATACGGTAGAACAAGATAACGCCTACGGCTTCAGGCAATGCATCGATAGCAATAGCGCCCAATGTAGCGATAGACATCAAGAAGTTCTCGTCGAACACTTGGCCTTTTAAGATATTGCGACCTGCGATACGCAATACTGGGAACGCAAGAAGAATATAGGCAATATAGTAAATTGGAGTTTCGATAGACTCTGGCAAGCCGATGGACGGCACAACTGTAGTCAACCCTTCGTAGGCCATAAATAACAAGCCTGCTACGATAACTGCAATTGTTACTGCATCACTGCCATGATCGTGATCATGACCATGGTTATCCATAGCCACTTTAGATTTACGCTCGTAATCGGCTACTGTTACGCCCTCTTCGATGGAGTCACAAATATCTTGAATATCACGTTTTAATGCTTCGCGGTCTTCCCAAGAGCCGGTTAATTTTAATTGATGTGTAGCAATTGTGAAATTTGCAGTCTCTACAACATCCATTTTACGGATACGATCTTCAATTTTTGCTGCGCAGTTCGCACAGTTCAAATCCTTCAACAACAATGTTTCTTCCATGATATCTCCTTTGATAATAGTGAAAGTTTCTATCCTGTATTATAAGTTAATTTATTGTCTATTTCTAATACTTATTAGACATATCTTGTTTCATATCTTGTTATATATGTTCCTAAACATTTTTCATCAGATATTTTATTTATATGAATATCTGTTCATATGTTTATTTTAATCGAATTCATAAGGTCTGTCAAGAAGAATTATCAAAATATATTATGACAATAAATGATAGAAAAATAGCCTGTACTCATAATACTCGAGAACAGGCTATTTCAACATATTTATCTAGTATTTAATTTTTATACTTCTAGCATCCACTATACTTCAGTCATAGAGATTGATTTCTTTTATATCTTTATACGCAATAGCTACCCCCTCAACAGATAGGCTATGCGCTGGTCGGCCTATCGCCTCTATAACACCTAATAACTCTGTATAACAATGACCTGTATAATAGAGTACTCGTACAAAATCCCCCTCCACCAAAGACTGTATCGTGCGATTCAATTCCTCTAGTTGATCCTCAGATAACTCTACGCGCATTTCCTTTGGCCGTGCTACAGCAGCTAGTAGAGTCTCAAAACCCTTCAATGCGGCAAAGGGCATAAATTGTTTCGCCCGTTGTAAGCGAGACATTTTTCCTTTCATAGTAAATAACCCCATTAAACTAAATACTATATAGTTACATTATTCTCCATTATGACCGCCAACCAAGGTATTTCTAAACTGCATGGTTCCTTCCTCTTGCAAACTAGACGCACGCAGTATGGCATTTTTGCCAAATCGCCCTTTAATGTTGAGCATCGCTTGCTGTATATGTGCTTCCTTTTCTTCGGTCTCATCTAAAGCATCACTAAATAAATCCATTTCTGTAGGTACTGCTGATTTATTCACGAGCTCTTCAAAGCTAACAGCGATACGCCGAATCAGCTCATGGGGCCTTTTATATTTATCAAATAAGGATAGTACAGCAGGACATAGCTCTTGAAACGAATCCGTATAATGTGCTAAGGTGCGTGAACCGCCAGTCGATTTTAAATCCTCTGCCGCATAACCAATATGGACATGAATACATTTCGTAACAGCCTTAAGCTGCAATAGTTCAAGGACTAAGGATTCTACCATCTCTCGCATCGGCAATCGTGCCTCATCCGCTGTATAGTTGCGTAAAAGAATTTGACTTTGTGAAAGTGAATGCTTAGACGGCCTATAGGCATGAATATCTGAAATAGTACAGCTTTCACGGCCCCAGGCATGATCGATTAACAGCTCTGCATTCACACCGAACTCCTTATACAGTTTATATTCTGGCACCTGCGTGATGCCATGCAAATCAAAGGCGCCAAACTTGCGCAATCGATTTGCAATACCGCTGCCAATCTGCCAAATATCTGTAATCGGTTGATGGTGCCAAATATGCGCTTTAAAGAGATTTTCATCAAGGTACCCCATAAAATCAGATGCATGCTTAGCTAATATATCGAGGGCAATTTTAGCAAGAAATAGATTCGTTCCAATCCCAACAGTAGCATAAATATGAGTTGCCTCTAGCACCGCATCAAGCAGCATCTGCGCTAACTGACGAGGCGTTTTCTTGTAGAGCTTGGTGTATGATGTAATATCAATAAAGTATTCATCGATGGAATATACATGGATATCTTCAGGCGATATATACTCTAGTAAGGTCCCATAAATCTGTGCCGACACCTGCATATAACGCTTCATATGTGGTTTAACGGTGATGTACTCGATGTGCGGAGGAATTTGAAATAAGCGCGACCGATTCTTAACCCCCAATTTCTTAAGGGCCGGAGAAATAGCTAGCGTAATCGCACCCTTACCACGAGAGCTATCGGACACCACCAAAGGTGTTGTAAAGGGATCCACACCCAAATCGGCACATTCTACAGATGCATAAAAGCTCTTTAAATCAATGCACATATACATCCGACTCGTATCAGTAGATCCCATATAAACACCTCCTTAAAACACTAAATAACTGACCGATACTAAAATTCCAAAAAGAATACTTTCTATAATTAGTATATCAAAAACATTATATATTTTCAAACATATGTTTGTTTTATAGGCGTATTTTTTATGCCACATACAAAAAGCAGCTAACACTAGATATACTATCTAATGCTAACTGCTTATATGTTAGCTACTTATTATTATTGTTCAGGCCCCATATCTTTTTTAACGGTATCGCGGAAACGTGTTAACTCACCCATAAATAGGAGTCGTACTATACCAACGGCACCATTACGATGCTTCCGAATAAGGACTTCTGTCTCATCGCCAGCCTCTGATTCCGGATTATAGTAAATATCGCGGTATAAGAACATAACGATATCCGCATCCTGTTCAAGAGAACCAGATTCACGAAGGTCGGATAATACAGGACGCTTATCTGGTCGGCTTTCAACACTACGAGATAACTGAGATAACGCAATAACCGGCACATTAAACTCACGAGCAATGAGCTTTAAATTACGCGAAATTTCAGAAATCTCTTGTTGACGATTTTCGCTACCTTTACTAGAGCTACGGCCCTGCATGAGCTGAATATAGTCAACAACAACAAGATCGAGGCCGTGTTCAACCTTAAGGCGTCGCAATTTAGCACGCATATCTTGTACTGTAAGGGCTGCTGTATCATCAATAAACAGCGGAGCTTTACTCATCGCCTCAGCCGCAGCCAACACTTTTCCCCAATCATTTGTATCCATATCGCCTTTGCGCAATTTATCGGATTCAATGCCGGCTACAGAGGACAAAATACGACCAACCAATTGTTCCTTGGACATTTCCAGCGAGAAAAAGGCTACACTACCATGCACCCCCATCGCTACATTTTGCGCGATATTTAAGGTGAAAGCTGTTTTCCCCATAGCAGGACGAGCCGCTACTAGGATAAGATCTGATTTTTGCAAACCATTTAATGTAAAATCTAAATCTTTAAAGCCTGTTGGCACACCTGTAAGGGCTCCTTTTTGCTGTTGCAGTTTATTAAGTCTCTCAAGATTTGTAATTACCACATCACCAATGGGTGAGAAGCTTGATTCAGACTGAGTTTGACCACCTACATCGAGAACGAGTTGTTCTGCCTTATTCATAATAATAGATGGTTCTTCTTCACCCGCATAGGTCATGCCCACAATCTTATTACCCGCATCAATAAGGCGGCGCATTTGCGCCTTTTCTGCGATAATCCGTGCATGTTCTTCGATATTATAGCCCGTTGCTTCATTAGCAAGGGATGTAATATAAGCAATACCACCAACAGTATCTAGCTTTTTACGGCGTTCTAATTCTTCACTCAAGGTGATAAAATCAATGGTCTTATTACTTTTTACGAGGCTTAAAATAGCATCATAAATAATACGATGTGTATCCCGATAAAAATCATCCCGATCTACGATACTTGTTACCATATCCACAGATTCACCTGATGACGAGCCATCCGTCAACAGCGCACCTAATACGGCCTTTTCCGCATCTTCATTATGCGGAGGAATGCGTACGTCCATGTTATTCTCCCCTAAACCCATCAAGACTATCCTCCCAAACCAAGGAGTTATATATCACTTATCGCATATAAAAGAATCACCACACTCTGTGAGCATGGTGATTCGAAGATTATTCAGCGACTACGTTGACCTTAATAGTGCTCGTAATTTCTGGATGTACACGAACCACAACATCATGAACACCTAATGTTTTCAACGGTTCTTTAATTTCAATTTTCTTTTTATCGATTTCCACCTTGTATTGATCTTTAGCCGCATCGGAAATGTCCTTCGCAGTAACAGATCCGAACACACGGCCTTCTTCGCCCATGCGAACCTTTACAGTTACTTCAACCTTTGTAAGTTGTGCCGCCAAGATTTTAGCTTCATCATTCGCTACTACTTTATGATGAGCAATAGACTCTTGTTTTTGTTTCGCATTGTTTACATTTGTTGTTGTACCTTCAAGGCCAAGACCTTTTTTAATCAACACATTACGACCATATGCGTCGCTTACTTCAACGATTTCGCCTTTTTTACCAACTTTTTTAACATCTTCTAACAATACTACTTTCATGGTTGTTCCTCCTCTTGTTCAGCGGAATGAAGTGCTTCTAGTGCCTTGTCTAAGATAGCGGTCTTCGCTTCCTCTATTGTCATACCTTGTAGTTGAGCACCAGCCACAGTTCTGTGACCACCACCACCCAAGGCTTCCATTACAACTTGTACATTTACCTTGCCCTTAGATCGAGCGCTGACGCCGATACCGCCATCATTAAGTGAGTAAAGTACAAATGCTGCTTCAATATCTTCATTGCTGATGAGCATATCCGCACTTTGTGCGGCCAATGCCATCATATCCTTCATACCTGCTGGTGCCACAGAAATAGCAATACCTTCGGTACGATTGGCTTCAAATACCATTTTAGCACGCAATTGGATAGAATCGAAGGTTTCAATAAATAATTGTTTAACTCTGTCGATATCCGCTCCTGCACGGCGCAAGAATGCTGCTGCCTCGAAGGTACGCGCACCAGTTTGTTGGATAAAGTTCTTTGTATCTAATACGATACCTGCATAGATACCTGTGGCTTCCGCTTTTGAAAGCTTCACAGGAACACCTGCATATTGAACAAGCTCTGTTACGAGCTCAGATGTAGACGATGCAGTTGGTTCCAAATAAGTAAGCAATGGATTTTCTACAAAGTCCGCTGCACGACGGTGATGGTCGATAACGATGCGTCGTTCAGAAATTTCAAGCGCCTCTTGAGCCGCTACCATTTCTTGACGGTGCGTATCACACACGACAGTGAGCGTATTCGCATCTACCCATACTCTTGCAGCTTCTGCAGTAATAATATTCTCTTGCCAGAACTCTGACTCGTTAAGAACATTCACCATTTTATCGATGGCGCTAGTTTCTTTTGAAAGCGCAATGCGCACGTCTTTACCAAGTGCTCGAGCAATGGCGGCTACACCAATAATACCGCCTAAAGCATCGTAGTCTTCGCGTTGATGCCCCATGATAAGAATCTTATCAGAATCAATCATAAGCTCATGTATAGCTTGAGATACAACACGAGCACGAACGCGCGTATTCTTCTCAACGCCTGCCGTATTACCGCCAAAGAAGCGCGTACTTTCACCATCCATAATACACACTTGGTCACCACCGCGACCTAATGCGATATCTAAGGCTGCACGAGCACGGCCAGATACATCTTTCACAGAGCCTACATTTTCACTAATACCAATGGAAATCGTAGCTGGCACCTGACGCGGAGATGGTAATTTACGAACTCTTTCAAGAATTTTAAACCCGTTTTCCTCCATCGCGTGGAGAGCGCCACGAGAAATGGCAAAGGTATACATATCGTCTTGGAAATTACGAATAAAGCCTTCATTACCGTCGATTTCGTCTACAATAATATTGTTAATATCAGTCCAAATATTTGTGTAATCGCGGTCACTGAGGCCTTTCGTCAACTCTTCGAGATTATCAATCTGAATCATGCCCCATACAGGCTGTCCCTCTTCCGCTTTAATACGGGCTTTTTCTAGGTCTGTAATGTCCTTGAAGTACAATGCCATCACTGCATGTTCCGCAAGTTCATCTTCACTATCAATATCTGATCGCGTATCCCGAGGATCGATAAATTTATAAATAATTTGGAAGTATCGATTTTCATATTTTTCCGTCATATATCCGGACTTACCCCAGATTTTATCGATACGGAAACCAGGTAACAACGCAGACATTTTTTGAAGCTTATTCCAATCCACCTTAACCCAGTCAGCGAAAACACTGTTATTCCACACCAATGTACCTTGTTTATTAACAAGAACAATCCCCATTGGCAAATTTTGTAAAGCAAAGTTAGAAGCTTGTGTGACATTCTTCATCATCGCACTAAACTGTTCTCTTGCTAAACGACGCCGGTTATGAAGGGTATTATAATTAACCAAATACGCCGCTACTACAATGATTAATGCTAAAATCGCAATAGCCCAATTTAAATAGGCCAACAATAATAGCAATAATACGAGAACGGCAACAATGGTAATTTCTAAACCTTTCCATCTCCGTTGAAAGGATTTCATAACGGCCTCCTTTCTATTACTATAGGCGCGCTTTGTAACGTGTCCGTAAATCTAAAAACATATCTATAACACCAAATATCGCTAGTGCTTGTCCAAAGAAGAAGGCATACACACCAAGCAATATCCACTTCAATTTATTACTCATGTGATAACTACTCATTAAGTCTGCTAAAGCTGCAAAGCCATGAACAGAACACATAGAGCTACCGAGGAGTAATACATTAGTACTAATGGCTGTGACCCATGAAGAGTCCATATTAATATGTGGAGCACCATATATACCAATAATGCCTAACGCATATAAACCGGCACTCCAGATAGGCATCTTCCACTCTTCAATCGGTAAAAATCGAGGTATGGAAATATGTAACCGCTTGCCTAACCATATAGATATCTGAATAGTTATATAACTATATGATACGGCAGCTATAGCTACAGCTACAAAAAACGCATCCTTCAAACCGGTAGCTAACTTATCCACATTTTTCACAAATAAATCCGCTTGTTCCTGTGTAATATTAGAATTCGTTTGTAATGCTTGGTCAGCAATCATACGAGCTTGCTCTGTCATCTGTATATCTATCATTGATAGGTCAATACCAGATATATACGCTTGTGCAATGAAAGTTACTAATACAGCAACAAACATAGCAATACTAGGGAGTAGTAACCGTTTAATTGTTCCTAAAGAAAGGCGATTACCCTCTCCTACTCCTACACCTACCGTAGCAAATAAGCCAACAGGGATACCATTCCATGGTCCAAATAAAATTACTGCTAAGAAAGTAGTAACAATAGCTGCCGATATACTATATTTGCGGCCCCATTTTGTTCCAATTATGCCGATGGCCGCAGGTGTAACAAAAAATGATAAAAAGGCGAAAGCTGGTATATAAACACTGATAGCACTAAGGATAACACCTATAGCACTAACAAAGCCTGTTTCCACCATCGCTCTTGTATTTGTTTTATTCATAAATCACCATTCTTACATAAGAAGATATATTAATTGGTATCTTTTAATTATAACAGTTTAAAAGGGTAACTTCAAATACCCCATATGGTAGATAATTGCGATAGTAGTGCTATTTATAGTACTGATAGCACACACAGGCAACGTAAAATAGGGAGCTACCTAAAGTAGCTCCTCATCTCATATTACCATATGTAGTTGGCGCATCATTTCAAATACATTCACATATGAAACATCAAAATACTCACATATATCCGGTATCTTGACTTTTGTAGTCTTTGGTCCCGCTAGAACTTCGTGGGTTACAACTACACCTCTGTGGACACTCGCATAAGCTATAAGCCAAGGATCCGCTTTAGCCAAAAAACGATGTTTTTCAGCATCCTTATATTGTTGATTTAACATCACATATTCAGCTATATCTGCATATGTATTTTGTATCTCAACATCATTTGTCGCTTCGGTAAACCTCAAATAATGAGTGTCAAACCAAATAGATAACTCATCATTACCACTCATAATTTCATTTTTAATGTGATCAATAGTTAAAATATTACCTCTGCTGTGAGATATCAACTCATTCCAGAATGATGGAACAATATCAAACCCATAATATCGGTTCTTTGCATCTATAAAGGTATTACTATCAAGGACATACATAGTTTTCTCTCCTAAAAACTATATTCATTCACATATTTTGTAAAAGTACTACCACGTAAGCCTAACAACTCATACGCATCTCGATATGCCAGTTCGCCTGCTCGAGCGGCTTTGACAACAGTACGACTAAAACTTTCCCCCAACCGAGCATGAGCAGTGACATAAAAATTTCCACCATCTCTTGTCTCTCGTTCAGGTAAGCTTTCTAATCTCTGATTAAAACATTCCACTAGGTTATGATATTGAATTCGAGTAATATATCCATGCTCTAATGCTATCCGATAGATAACATACTCACTCACCTTAAAGCGCTTAGCTATGGTTTCATAATCCTCCGGATGTTCATTCCACAAAGGAATAAATTGGGATTTCGGCACAAGAAATTCACCTGCAAAGCTGTTACAATACGGCTCAGAAGAGCTATCAGTAACGCCTTCTTCACCTAATAATATATGACAAAGCTCATGAATAATCGTAAACAGCCTACCATGATTCGAGTCAGTTCCATTGATAAAAATAATAGGTGCATAAGAATCAATTAATGTAAACCCTCTAAATTCATCAACGGATAATTTACGTCTAGTATTAGAGCCCACGATGCCGTTAACAAATACAGTAACACCTATAGTCTCGATGCGTTCGCGTATATATGTAAACGGATCCGCTACACCTATTTGCCAGCCAGCCTCTATATCTAATAATGAATAAGCTTGATGCACAAGATCTCTGCTATCCATACGTTTAGAAAAGCTCCCTACATAAGGTAACGCATCTATTCCTAAATTAAGCTTTCGATATTGGCTCAACCAATCTTGTCGAATCTGCATATCATAAATAGTATCTCTTAACTCAGGACTATATGGTCTGTCAGCGATTTCACCATTCAGTTTTCTAAAATCAGTAATCTCTTTATCCGATAACGGTGGAGGATTCTTTAAATAAATATATCCTAACGGTACATTGGAAAAAGTAGCTAATGCCTGTATTTGACAAATTGTCGGATGCACACGACCTGCAATCCACTCTCCATACTTTGGAAATCGCTTATAAAAAGCTTCATAACCTTTACCACTATATTTAGGCAACCAGTTTAAAATAGCCCCACTCACTGGGAACCGTTCAGACATACCATCACCTCCTTTTATCCCTTATTACTCTTCTACTAAATAGTATTCGCTACCAATTGTAAAACTCCTACTTTGATTACATTAATTTTACAATCATATACCAATGAAAAACAAGCAGTTGTTAAATAACTACTTTAACAACTGCTTGTCTTAATTATATCTATACGTCTTGAATAATCGGCAAGATCATAGGACGACGACGGGTTTTATCATAGAAGAATTTACCCAATGCGTCACGTACGTTTTGCTTAATGGTTGTCCAGTCTTTGATGCGTTGCATTTCGCAATCTTCAAGAACTTGTTCTACGCGGCGTTCTGCAGCAAGCATGAGTTCTTCTGCATCACGAACGTATACGAAGCCACGAGATACGAGGTCTGGACCAGCTACGATAGTACCGGAAGCTTTGTCCATCGCCATAACAACGATAACCATACCTTCTTGTGCCAATTGTTGACGGTCGCGGATAACGATATTACCTACGTCACCAACACCGAGGCCATCAACGAAAATAGCGCCGGCTTGTACACGGCCACCTTTACGGCCACCATCTTTATCAAATTCAAAGATTTGACCATTGTCACCGATAAGGATTTTCTTAGGATCTACGCCCATAGCTACCCCAAGTTCACCATGACGACGCAACATGCGATACTCACCATGAACTGGGATAAAGTATTCTGGTCGCACAAGGTTAAGCATTGTTTTAAGCTCTTCTTGGCTCGCATGGCCAGATACGTGAATGCCACGATCTTTACCATACACAACGTGACAACCTAAGCGAAGCAAGTTATCGATAGTTTTACCAACAGCACCTTCATTTCCTGGAATTGGTGTAGCAGAGATGATAACAGTATCATTTGGTGCCAATTCTACGGTGCGGTGATTACTTGTAGCCATACGGGACAAGCCTGCCATTGGTTCACCTTGAGAACCAGTTGTTAAAATCATGATTTGATCATCTGTGTAGTTGTGCATTACATCTACATCGATAATCGTATTTGGCGGAATATCTAAGTAGCCGCGTTCTTGTGCGATTTCTGTAACATTGACCATACTGCGACCCATGACAACAACCTTACGATTATACATAACCGCCGCATCAATTGCTTGTTGGATACGAGATACGTTAGACGCAAATGTTGCTAATACAACGCGACCTTTCGCTTCACCAACAGCTTGTTTAATAGCAGGACCTACAGAGCTTTCAGAACCAGTAGTACCTGGTTTTTCAACATTTGTAGAGTCGGACATCAACGCTAATACGCCTTTGTTACCAAGTTCTGCAAATTTGTGCATATCCATCAAACGGCCATCAACTGGTGTTTGGTCAATTTTAAAGTCCCCTGTGTGAAGAACCGTACCGATTGGCGTATCAAAATACACAGCACAGGAGTCAGGAATGGAGTGGTTTGTTTGAATAAAACCAACTGTTACTTGTCCAATTTGAACTTCATCACCAGCAGCAATCATACGAAGGCATTTAGGAGACACTTTGTGTTCTTTGAATTTACCTTCAATCAAGCCACACACAAGATTTGTAGCGTATACAGGGCAGTCAATCTCTTTCATAAGATATGCCAAAGAACCGATATGGTCCTCGTGACCGTGAGTGATAACAACGGCTTTCACACGGTCCTTATTCTCGATGATATAGCTCATATCCGGAATAACAATATCCACACCTAACATATCTTCGCTAGGGAACGCAAGACCTGAGTCAAGAACGATGATTTCGTCTTCATATTGGAAAATGGTCATATTCTTACCAATTTCCCCAAGGCCACCTAGAGGGATAATTTGGAATTTCCCTTTATTAGAGCCATCCGGTTGACGACCAATCAAATCCAAATGCGCCTCTTGGTTGCGAGCCATAGGCCGATTATTAGTACGAGTACGACGGTTATTAGCGTTTTCATTACGGTTTCCATCAGTCGTATTACGTGTGCGTGTATTACGTGTATTACTTGCACCACGTGTATTGCTTGTACCACGTGTATTACGTGTATTTTCACTATTTCTATCTGTGCGGCGAATTTGTTCACCACTACGAGGTGTGCGAGTTTGACGAACTCTACGTTCCGTACCTTGTTGCTCGCCTTGCTCACCTGTAGGTCGTTGACGACGTGTATTCGTTCTAGTATTTGTGGTACGACGTTGACGACCTTCGCCACTTTGATTAGATTCACTCGTATAACGGCGTTCACCGCTACGACGGTCTGTATTACGACTATCGCCAGCTGGTCGACGTGTGTTAGTACGACGGCGCGTTGTTTTTTGCTCACCTCGAGCAGACGGAGCCGTCTCTACTGCAGTCACTTGTGCAGTATGTTGATTATCTGTTGTATTCACAGTTCCTCCTAAAATTTTGTTCATTAATTTGTTTAACATATATTTTCACCTATCATTAAATTTTGATCTTTACAGGGGAACGGACAAACGAAAAAGGCGCTATCCAGCAGCGTCTTTCAAATGGGCGCAAAAATAGCGCAACTCAATTGTTACCGTTCAAGTCCTTTTGTCCATTCGCCTCGTGCAAATGAGTATAGTGTACCATTAAACGCGTCAGCCGCGACGTTACGTTCTCTTCGTTACCGTTTAATGTTCATTATAATCCGATCGTTCTGATGAAAGCCTCGCTTTCATACGTTATTATTATTGTAACATAAAAATAGCGTTAACAAAAGAGTACCTCTTATGCTAACGCTATTACACTATTTATCAGAAACTCTACCAAAGACCTATTAGTAATCGCACAGTATCTACAACGAGGCAAAACCACAACTCTCAATCGCATTAGCAAATCCTTGTCTATATAGATTAGCACCACCATTTGCAGGATGGCGCAAACCAATGGCAGGCAAACCAAATTTACCCATTGTATCAGCAGACTTTTGTCCTACTGCTAGCATAAGAGGCTCTTCTCCTCCCAACTCAAGATGCAGCTCTAATAAGCGTTTTGTATACTCCCAACCGAGTTCTTGCTCAGCCTCCGTAGGCGTACGATTCGTCAGTGGATTTCCATCCTTATGCGGGTGGAATGGGAATATATTCCATAACAATGTATCATAGGGATCAATACCTTTTTCAACGATAGCACTCCACACCACAGTATCAGTAGGCTCGTTAAAGCCGTCCTTTTGCTGTGTTCCTTTTAACAAAGGGCTAGTAGGAGAACTCGTTCGTTCTAAGCGAATAGGTGTTATATCCTTCGCACGAATAGTTTTGTGCTTATCTAATAGCATTCTTTCACAAGTAATAGCAATGCCACTAAAACGTCCGCCTTGATATCCTACTGCCTCAGCCACTACAAATACCTTAGCTCGACCTAAGCGCGGCAATAAATAAGCCACCAAATTATCTCGACGCACTTGAGCCGCATCAAAATCATCTGCGACAATCTCTAAATCAGGATGTACCTCACCCCAAGGATTATGGACGAGACTACCAGAATACTGGGCTAGCCAATCCACATAACTGCACACCTTCTCTACACGCCCTGCATCAAAGGACGCTATATATTCATCAAAAGACAAGGTCTTCTCTATCTCAAATAAAGACATACAGCCTCCAATTTAAATTTCATATGTTATTACCGATATATATCTACTATACATCATAATTACACGAATTGCATAAGAAATATATATACATTATTTTAGAATTTTGTCTATTGTAAAACACCCAAGCATAGAAATTCTTGGGTGCTTCTTTTGGAACATATACAACTAAATATAGAACTCGATTTTGTCTTCTTTTGCTAGTTGGAATTGTTCAAAGATATGGTTTCGTATATTAACAAAGGAGGCCGATGTGCGGTCTGTTCTGTCGATGATGTTTACAGGGATTATAGTTTGTACTCGACCTGGATTTGCAGATAGTACTACAACGC
>OGJZ01001979.1_pt1 | contig 16569 bp, 8 predicted proteins | sample 1572321 | NCBI WGS metagenome assembly OGJZ01 (sample SAMEA2582086, study PRJEB24529) | metagenome | biome: Human gut stool | place: China | collected 2011 | reverse complement strand
CGGACGGTCGACGGGCCCATAACGCCTGCTCCAGTGCATCCAGCACGAATGTCGTTTCCATGGACGATGAGACCCGCCACCCCACGATGTATCCGGCGAACACATCAATGATGAACGCCACATAAACGAAGCCCTGCCATGTTCTGACGTAAGTAAAATCAGCCACCCACAGCTGGTCAGGTCGTTCTGCCACGAACTGACGGTTTACGCGGTCGCCTGCGGCAACGGCTTTCCGGCTGATGGTCGTACGGACCTTTTTACCCCGGAGAACACCGGCAAGTCCCATAACCGCCATGAGACGTGCCACAGTGCATCTGGCCACTCTGATACCTTCCCGTAACAACTGACGCCAGACTTTACGCACACCGTATACCTTGTGATTTTCATCGTATACGCGCTGTATCTCTTTCTTCAGCCAGTCATCGCGCTGCGCACGGGCACTGCGTTTATCCGGATGATGTCGCTGTTGCTGACAGTGGTAATACGTTGACGGGGCAATATGCAGTTCGCTGCATACCGGTCCGACCCCGTACTGCTCACGCAGCTTATCCAGCAGTGGCATCATTTTTTCCAGAGGCGGTCGAACTCCGCCTTCGCAAAATAAGCGGAAGCCTGGCGAAGGATATCGTTACTGCGGCGCAGTTCACGATTTTCACGCTCCAGCTCTTTCAGGTGTCAACGCCACTCTGAGAGAGTTTTATGCATCCCGTATTGGGCACTATGATGCCGGAAATCTGCGAGGCTCGACACCTCTCTGATTTTCCCCTTTATTTATCACGGTGCCCCAGATCTAATGTTGGGGATGCGTTCATCTCATTCCCAATGAGTAATCGCACTGTTCTCATTGTCTGCAGGCATCCGGACAGAGCCATGTGATGTTGCACTCACAACCAGCATGACTTCAATGCAACTTAAGTGACACCGGCCGGTTTTATACCGAACATACCCTGTACCATGCGGTGCATTTTTGCCAGTGTTACTGCCTGACATGCTTTCATCAGACGCAGGTTCTCTCTCATATCCTCTGAGTTACTCCGGTAAGGTGATGATCATATCTTTATTTGATAGCACGGTAATGCCAGATAAATACAGACACAATGGTAAATAATATAGTTGCAAATAATGCCGCCATAATCAGCGCGATTGCGACACCTGTTTTCGATACCAGCGGCACCAGCAAAGCGCACAGTCCATAGCCAAGTGTGTGACTGGTAGCGAGCCAGCCCGCGCCTGCGCCATCAGCCAGCTTATCATTCAGTAGAAGTTGATAAGCGGGTGTTGCCAGAGCTGCTCCAAATGACAGCACTGCACAGCCCGGGTAAAACAACCATAGCTGTTCGGAGAGCATGATAGCCAGACCACCACTCATCAACACTCCGGCACTCAGGAGCAGGGCCACCGGAGTCAGGCGCTGCGGACGGAGTACCCCGAACTGCGCGATAAGCGCAGCTACTGCGGACAGACCCAACAGCCAGGCCACCTGTTGGCTAATGGCGGTGGTATCCGTGGCGAACTGGCGAGTAAGGGCAGGCGAAAGTCCAAGCTGCACCATGCTCCCCGCCGCAGCCAGTAATATTGCGCAAAGCAGATAAGGCAGACAATCCCGCTTCAGACTGACGCTCTTGCGCTCCGGTGTGGGCTGTGGTGGTGTGCCGGGCAACCGCAGCAGCATCAGCAGCGCCAGCACTGGGGCTGCCATCAGCAGCCCCAGTGGCGCCAGAGGATGAATGGCCAGCATTGCTGCCGCGCACAGCGGCCCGAATAGCCTGCCGCAACTCAGGCCGGAGCTGATGGTTGCCAGAGCGGCCATGCGATTCCCTTCTCCTGCTCTCTGCAATGCCCAGACCTGACAGGCTGGCACCATTGCCGACACGGTCAGCCCGTAGGCGATCCGGGCGATGATTAATATTCCCAGTCCCACCGCTGTTGTTATGGCGCTGGTAGCCATCAGCACGCTTCCCAGCCCTAGCAGGGTAAAGCTTATGCCATATCCTCCCAGAGCCCACAACACCACAGGTTTACTGCCAGTACGGGAAATTTGCTTTCCCCACCACGGGGACGATGGCAGAAACAGCATTGAGCCAAGCATCAGCAGGGCAGCCCATACAGACAGACTCAGATTTGTCTGTATGACCAGAACAGGGAGCACAACCAGCAGACCGTTCTGCCCGATACCGAGAAGCCCGGCACTGAACGCAAGTGGCCAGCAGGACAGTGGTTTTTGGGGCGTATCTTCGATCCCAGGTGACATTTTAATGTTTCAACTCCATGTATTAATTGTGTTTATTTGTAAAATTAATTTATCTGACAATAACATTTCTTATTGATAATGAGAATCATTATTGACATAATTGTTATTATTTTACTGTGTGGGAGCTGTTTGACTATGACCCTGCCCTCTGAAAAACCAGCCACAGATGTGGCTGCGCAGTGCTTCCTGAATGCACTGATTCGTGAAACCACAGACTGGAAACTGACAGAATACCCGCCAGACGAATTGATCATCCCGCTGGATGAGCAGAAATCGCTCCATTTCAGAGTGGCTTATTTCTCCCCAACCCAGCATCACCGCTTTGCATTTCCTGCACGTCTGGTCACGGCATCAGGCAGTTATCCTGTCGACTTTACCACTCTCTCCCGGCTTATTATTGATAAGCTACGGCATCAACTGTTTCTGCCCGTTCCCCTCTGCGAAACTTTCCACCAGCGCGTGCTGGAAAGCCACGCCCATACGCAACAGGCAATTGATGCCCGTCATGACTGGACCGCCCTGCGTGAAAAAGCGTTGAATTTTGGCGAAGCTGAGCAGGCGCTGCTGACAGGACACGCTTTCCACCCTGCGCCTAAGTCTCATGAACCGTTTAACCGGCGGGAGGCTGAACGCTACCTGCCTGATATGGCACCCCACTTCCCACTGCGGTGGTTTTCGGTGGATAAAACGCAAATCGCCGGTGAAAGTTTGCATCTCAACCTTCAACAGCGGCTGACGCGATTTGCCGCAGAGAATGCGCCTCAGTTACTCAACGAATTAAGTGACAACCAATGGCTGTTCCCGTTGCACCCGTGGCAGGGGGAATATCTTTTGCAGCAGGGGTGGTGCCAGGCACTTGTTGCTAAAGGGCTGATTAAAGACTTAGGTGAGGCCGGCACGTCGTGGCTGCCGACCACCTCTTCCCGTTCCCTCTACTGTGCCACCAGCCGCGATATGATCAAGTTCTCCCTGAGCGTACGGCTGACCAACTCCATCCGTACTCTGTCCGTGAAAGAAGTGAAGCGTGGGATGCGCCTGGCACGCCTGGCTCAAACCGACGGCTGGCAGATGCTACAGGTCCGCTTCCCGACTTTCCGGGTAATGCAGGAGGATGGCTGGGCCGGGCTGCTCGATCTTAACGGCAACATCATGCAGGAAAGTCTGTTTGCCCTGCGTGAAAATCTGCTGGTGGATCAGCCGAAAAGCCAGACCAACGTACTGGTCTCCCTGACTCAGGCCGCACCTGATGGCGGTGATTCGCTGCTGGTTTCGGCGGTAAAACGCCTGAGCGATCGCCTCGGTATCACTGTGCAACAGGCCGCCCATGCATGGGTCGATGCATACTGTCAGCAAGTGCTAAAGCCGCTGTTTACGGCTGAAGCGGATTACGGCCTGGTGCTGCTGGCGCATCAGCAAAATATTCTTGTCCAGATGCTTGGGGATCTGCCGGTCGGATTTATTTACCGTGACTGTCAGGGCAGCGCTTTTATGCCTCACGCGACAGACTGGCTCGATTCTATTGGCGAGGCGCAGGCGGAAAATATTTTCACCCATGAGCAGTTGCTGCGCTATTTCCCTTATTACCTGCTGGTTAACTCCACTTTTGCTGTGACCGCTGCGCTGGGGGCTGCCGGGCTGGACAGCGAATCGAATCTGATGGCTCGTGTACGAGCATCGCTGGCTGAAGTGCGTGATCAGGTGACTCATAAAACCTGTCTCAACTACGTGCTGGAAAGTCCGTACTGGAACGTAAAAGGTAACTTTTTCTGTTATCTGAACGATCATAACGAGAACACCATTGTTGACCCTTCGGTGATCTATTTCGATTTCGCTAACCCGCTGCAGGCTCAGGAGGTCTGAATGTCTGAGGCAAACATTATTCACAGCAGATATGGACTGCGCTGTGAAAAACTCGACAAGCCCCTGAATCTTGGCTGGGGACTGGACAATAGCGCGGTGTTGCACTGTCCCGGGGAGCTGCCGACAGGGTGGCTGTGCGATGCGCTGGATCAGATATTTATCGCCGCACCACAACTGTCAGCAGTGGCTCTCCCCTGGGCCGAATGGTGTGAGGAGCCACAGGCGCTGACGCTTTTTGGGCAGGTAAAAAGCGACATTATCCATCGTACCGCCTTCTGGCAGTTACCGTTATGGTTGAGTTCACCGGCAAACCGGGCCTCCGGTGAAATGGTTTTTGATGCAGAGCGTGAGATTTATTTCCCGCAGCGCCCACCCCGTCCGCAGGGTGAGGTTTACCGCCGTTACGATCCACGTATTCGCAGGATGCTGAGTTTCCGCATTGCCGATCCCGTTTCTGATGCAGAACGTTTCACCCGCTGGATGAATGATCCGCGCGTTGAGTATTTCTGGGAGCAAAGTGGCTCACTGGAGGTACAGACCGCCTATCTGGAGCGCCAGCTCACCGGTAAACATGCATTCCCGCTGATTGGGTGCTTCGACGATCGGCCATTCAGCTATTTTGAAATCTACTGGGCGGCGGAAGACCGCATTGGTCGTCACTATTCGTGGCAGCCCTTTGACCGTGGCCTGCATCTGCTGGTTGGTGAACAGCAATGGCGCGGGGCCCACTATGTGCAAAGCTGGCTGCGCGGGCTGACACATTACCTGCTGCTGGATGAGCCCCGTACGCAGCGCACAGTACTGGAGCCACGCACCGATAACCAGCGCCTGTTCCGCCATCTTGAGCCTGCGGGATACCGGACAATTAAAGAGTTCGACTTCCCACATAAGCGCTCGCGCATGGTGATGGCGGATCGTCATCACTTCTTCACGGAGGTCGGTCTGTAATGAATCACAAGGACTGGGATTTTGTTAACCGTCGGCTGGTGGCAAAAATGTTGTCTGAGATGGAGTATGAGCAGGTTTTCCACGCGGAATCTCAGGGCGATGACCACTACTGCATTAACCTGCCGGGAGCACAATGGCGCTTTACCGCTGAACGTGGTATCTGGGGCTGGCTGTGGATTGATGCCCAAACGTTGCGCTGCACGGACGAACCAGTACTGGCGCAGACGCTGCTGATGCAGCTAAAGCCGGTGCTGTCAATGAGTGATGCCACTGTTGCAGAGCATATGCAGGATTTGTATGCCACGCTACTGGGCGACCTGCAACTGCTGAAGGCCCGTCGCGGACTGAGTGCCAGTGACCTGATTAATCTTGATGCCGATCGTCTGCAATGCCTGCTGAGCGGTCATCCTAAATTCGTTTTTAATAAAGGTCGCCGTGGCTGGGGCAAAGAGGCGCTGGAACGATATGCGCCAGAGTATGCCAACACCTTCAGACTGCACTGGCTGGCGGTAAAACGTGAACATATGATCTGGCGCTGCGACAACGATCTGGATATTCAGCAGTTGTTGACTGCCGCAATGGATCCGCAGGAGTTTACACGCTTCAGTCAGGTCTGGCAGGAAAACGGGCTGGATCACAACTGGCTGCCGCTGCCGGTACATCCGTGGCAGTGGCAGCAAAAAATCGCCACCGACTTCATCGCTGATTTTGCCGAAGGCAGGATGGTGTCTCTCGGCGAGTTTGGCGACCAGTGGCTCGCCCAGCAGTCGCTGCGTACCCTGACCAACGCCAGCCGCCGGGGAGGGCTGGATATCAAGCTGCCGCTGACCATCTACAACACCTCATGCTACCGGGGGATCCCTGGCAGATATATCGCTGCCGGACCACTGGCTTCACGCTGGCTGCAACAGGTTTTTGCGACCGACGCCACCCTGGTGCAAAGCGGCGCAGTGATCCTTGGTGAACCGGCTGCAGGCTATGTGTCCCATGAAGGCTATGCCGCGCTTGCCCGGGCTCCCTATCGCTACCAGGAAATGCTTGGTGTTATCTGGCGGGAGAATCCGTGCCGCTGGCTGAAACCGGATGAAAGTCCGGTTCTGATGGCAACACTGATGGAGTGCGACGAAAACAATCAGCCGCTGGCAGGCGCATATATCGACCGCTCCGGACTGGACGCTGAAACCTGGCTTACGCAATTGTTCCGGGTGGTTGTGGTTCCGCTGTATCACCTGCTTTGCCGCTACGGTGTCGCGCTTATTGCACACGGACAAAATATAACGCTCGCCATGAAAGAGGGGGTACCACAGCGTGTTCTGCTGAAAGACTTCCAGGGCGATATGCGGCTGGTGAAAGAAGCGTTTCCCGAAATGGACTCTTTGCCTCAGGAGGTGCGTGATGTCACATCCCGTCTGAGTGCGGACTACTTAATCCATGATTTGCAGACGGGTCACTTCGTGACAGTACTGCGTTTTATTTCGCCACTGATGGTTCGTCTTGGCGTACCTGAAAGGCGATTTTATCAACTGCTGGCAGCAGTGTTGAGTGATTACATGAACAAACATCCACAAATGTCAGAGCGTTTTGCGCTTTTCTCACTCTTCAGGCCACAAATCATTCGCGTGGTGCTGAACCCGGTAAAACTGACCTGGCCGGACCAGGATGGCGGCAGTCGCATGCTGCCGAATTACCTTGAGAATCTGCAAAATCCGCTGTGGCTGGTAACTCAGGAATATGAATCATGAAAAAAAGTGTCGATTTTATTGGTGTCGGGACAGGGCCATTTAATCTCAGTATTGCTGCATTGTCACATCAGATCGAAGAACTGAACTGTCTCTTCTTTGACGAACATCCTCATTTTTCCTGGCATCCGGGTATGCTGGTACCGGATTGTCATATGCAGACTGTCTTTCTGAAAGATCTGGTCAGTGCAGTTGCACCTACAAATCCCTACAGCTTTGTTAACTATCTGGTGAAGCACAAAAAGTTCTATCGCTTTCTTACAAGCAGACTACGTACAGTATCCCGTGAAGAGTTTTCTGACTATCTCCGCTGGGCTGCTGAAGATATGAATAACCTGTATTTCAGTCATACCGTTGAAAATATTGATTTCGACAAAAAAAGTCGATTGTTTCTGGTTCAGACCAGTCGGGGAGAATATTTTGCCCGCAATATCTGCCTTGGTACAGGAAAACAACCTTATTTACCACCCTGTGTGAAGCATGTGACACAATCCTGTTTCCATGCCAGTGAAATGAATCTTCGTCGGCCGGACCTGAGTGGAAAACGGATAACTGTGGTTGGTGGAGGACAGAGTGGTGCAGACCTGTTCCTTAATGCATTACGCGGGGAATGGGGAGAAGCGGCGGAAATAAACTGGGTCTCACGGCGTAATAATTTTAACGCACTGGATGAGGCTGCTTTTGCTGATGAGTATTTTACACCTGAATATATTTCAGGCTTCTCCGGACTGAAGGAAGATATTCGCCATCAGTTACTGGATGAGCAGAAAATGACATCGGATGGCATCACTGCCGATTCTTTACTGACCATTTATCGTGAGTTGTACCACCGTTTTGAAGTTCTGAGAAAACCAAGAAATATCCGTCTGCTACCCAGCCGCTCGGTAACAACTCTGGAAAGTAGTGGTCCGGGCTGGAAGTTATTGATGGAACATCATCTGGATCGGGGCAGAGAGAGCCTGGAAAGTGATGTGGTGATTTTCGCCACAGGTTACCGTTCTGCATTGCCACAAATACTTCCCTCACTGATGCCCTTGATCACCATGCACGATAAGAACACCTTTAAAGTGCGTGATGACTTCACTCTGGAATGGAGTGGCCCGAAAGAAAATAACATCTTTGCGGTCAACGCCAGCATGCAAACTCATGGCATCGCCGAACCCCAGCTCAGCCTGATGGCCTGGAGATCTGCACGTATTCTTAATCGCGTACTGGGGCGTGATTTATTCGATCTCAGTATGCCGCCCGCACTGATTCAGTGGCGCAGCGGCAGCCGGAAAAAACCGCAGCCGGAGGCTGCTGCTTTAACTCACTATACAACAAATATTCAGGAATAACGATGATGCGCAAAAAGTATATGCCCCGGGCTCTTGGTCCGCTGCTTCTTGTCGTGCTGTCACCAGCTGTCGCCCAGCAAAACGATGATAATGAGATCATAGTGTCTGCCAGCCGCAGCAATCGAACTGTAGCGGAGATGGCGCAAACCACCTGGGTTATCGAAAATGCCGAACTGGAGCAGCAGATTCAGGGCGGTAAAGAGCTGAAAGACGCACTGGCTCAGTTAATCCCCGGCCTTGATGTCAGCAGCCAGAGCCGAACCAACTACGGTATGAACATGCGTGGCCGCCCGCTGGTTGTCCTGATTGACGGTGTGCGCCTCAACTCTTCACGTTCCGACAGCCGACAACTGGACTCTGTCGATCCTTTTAATATCGACCATATTGAAGTGATCTCCGGCGCGACGGCCCTGTACGGTGGCGGGAGTACCGGAGGGTTGATCAACATCGTGACCAAAAAAGGCCAGCCGGAAACCATGATGGAGTTTGAGGCTGGCACAAAAAGTGGCTTTAACAGCAGTAAAGATCACGATGAGCGCATTGCCGGTGCTGTCTCCGGCGGAAATGACCATATCTCCGGACGTCTTTCCGTGGCATATCAGAAATTTGGCGGCTGGTTTGACGGTAACGGCGATGCCACCCTGCTTGATAACACCCAGACCGGCCTGCAGCACTCCAATCGGCTGGACATCATGGGAACCGGTACGCTGAACATCGATGAATCCCGGCAGCTTCAACTGATAACGCAGTACTATAAAAGTCAGGGGGACGACAATTACGGGCTTAATCTCGGGAAAGGCTTTTCCGCCATCAGCGGGAGCAGCACACCATACGTCAGTAAGGGGCTGAATTCTGACCGCATTCCCGGCACTGAGCGGCATTTGATCAGCCTGCAGTACTCTGACAGTGATTTCCTGAGACAGGAACTGGTCGGTCAGGTTTACTACCGCGATGAGTCGTTGCGGTTCTACCCGTTCCCGACGGTAAATGCGAATAAACAGGCGACGGCTTTCTCCTCGTCACAGCAGGATACCGACCAGTACGGCATGAAACTGACTCTGAACAGCCAACTTATGGACGGCTGGCAAATCACCTGGGGGCTGGATGCTGAGCATGAGCGCTTTACCTCCAACCAGATGTTCTTCGATCTGGCTCAGGCAAGTGCTTCCGGAGGGCTGAACAACCATAAGATTTACACCACCGGGCGCTATCCGTCATATGACATCACCAATCTGGCGGCCTTCCTGCAATCCAGCTATGACATTAATGATATTTTTACCGTCAGCGGTGGCGTACGCTATCAGTATACTGAGAACAGGGTAGATGATTTTATCGACTACACGCAGCAACAGAAGATTGCTGCCGGGAAGGCGATATCTGCCGACGCCATTCCTGGTGGTTCGGTAGATTACGATAACTTTCTGTTCAATGCTGGTCTGCTGATGCACATCACCGAACGTCAGCAGGCATGGTTCAATTTTTCCCAGGGGGTGGCATTGCCGGATCCGGGGAAATATTATGGTCGCGGCATCTATGGTGCAGCAGTGAACGGCCATCTTCCCCTGACAAAGAGCGTGAACGTCAGCGACAGTAAGCTGGAAGGCGTGAAAGTCGATTCTTATGAACTGGGCTGGCGCTTTACCGGTGACAACCTGCGGACTCAAATCGCGGCATATTACTCACTTTCCAATAAGAGCGTGGAAAGGAATAAAGATCTGACCATCAGTGTGAAGGACGACAGGCGCCGTATTTACGGCGTGGAAGGTGCGGTGGACTACCTGATCCCGGATACTGACTGGAGTACCGGTGTGAACTTCAATGTGCTGAAAACCGAGTCGAAAGTGAACGGTCAATGGCAAAAATATGACGTGAAGGAATCAAGTCCATCGAAAGCGACAGCTTACATTAACTGGGCGCCGGAACCGTGGAGTCTGCGTGTACAGAGCACCACTTCTTTCGACGTAAGCGATGCAGAGGGTAACGATATTAATGGTTACACTACCGTCGATTTTATCAGTAGTTGGCTGCTTCCGGTGGGAACACTCAGCTTCAGCGTTGAGAACCTCTTCGACCGTGACTATACCACTGTCTGGGGACAGCGTGCACCTCTGTACTACAGCCCGGGTTACGGCCCTGCTTCACTGTACGACTACAAAGGCCGGGGCCGAACCTTTGGTCTGAACTACTCAGTGCTGTTCTGACGGGGATTCTTTTGCAACAAGGGTATGCTGTAAACAACATGGTCCTTGGTGGCCATGTTGTTTACAGCCAGTATTGTTTACAGCCAGTATAATATACAGCCTTAACAAGATATTCCGTCTCCGGAATGGACTGTTCACCACTGAATAACATTATTTCTGTTTTATGGATCTTTGACTGAAATTTATCGCATATCCTCATTTCATTGTCCGTCTGAAAACTAACCTTACAAGTAAGCGTCGTCTCAGCACCGTCTGGCAGATCCTGAAATTCCTGAGAGGATGATCTGCGCCCAATATCCTGAGCCGGAACTTTGCTGCAATGAAGGCCAACGAAAAATGGGGGAGTATGTTATAGAGAACTTGCTACAGGGTAAAAAGAGGTACCTGTCGCTGGTTCTCCGTTCAGTTTAACCGGGAGATTTTCTCCTGCGCCTGTCATAAAGTCCGGTAATGGAGATTGTTAATACGATGGTGCACGATGCATTGTTGGTGCCCGGCCCGGAGGATGCCCCGTAACTACATACGGATCAGGGTTGGCAATATCGAATGGCAGGATATAGGCAAAGTTAAAGCCCCATGGAGTAGCACAAAATATGCCACACAAAGGAAACGGTCTGAATAACGCAGTGATGGAGAACTTCTTCGGCACACTGCAAAATCGCATCGTGGTCGAGCGCTGATTCTGGCGAACAACTGAACTAATACATCAGAATCTGCATTATGTTAAATAAATATGAAAAGATGGTTTAAATACCCCGTTACTTTTGACTTACACTATACGGTATCGCATCGTTTAATATTCGCACCGGCCAGATTTTTATTTCTATTAGTTGTCACAATACTGAATGCGTACGACCACAGTATTCTGGCTCCTGTGTGGTCATGCTTTAATTCTGCGTTCCGGACAGATAAGCAGTTGCTTGCAGGAATCCTTCTTGTATTAATGTCAGTTCCCCTTTTTACCAGTGCTGATTTCCACATTCCGTCCAACAGAGCTTATAGCCTTTCCCTGGATTATAGCATTGTCCGGCTGAAGTTCTTTTTGAATAATAATAGAAGCACTGCTGGCAGATCCAGTCCGTTTTTCATAACCCACTGTACTGATAACCATAATCTAATCAGTAGAAATTGAGTCGAAAATAAGCACTACTCCATACAGGATAATTAGAGGTCAGTTTGATTATTCACAATTCATCATCAGCATTTTCTGTTTCTGACGAAATCAACATGAAAAGAACCATATATGATAATTATTATAATAACGGCTTTAATTGGAATACATATATTACAACGTATTATATATAATTGGTATTCTGGGAACTATATTCTCAAAATACAGTAGAAACGAGGTATGTTTCTGGTGGAAAGGACAGTGGGATTAAAAAGTAAGAATTGATAAAAAAAACGCCAGCAACACATAGTGCCGGCGGAGGGAATACCCCATGGAGAAAATGTGATGCCTAGAGCACCATGAATATATAATTAAAAATAGTTAGCGTTGTCAATACTTTCACAAAAATAATTTTCGTAGTTTCGTAGTATAGAAAGATATTTTTATGCATGACCTACCTGAATTTGCTCCGGGTAGAGGTTATAAATAAAAATTGAATCACGACAAACACAATATTCATAGTATGGCGATGCCTACGCCAGCAAGAATAGCGCCAATAATGTTGGGAATATAATAGACACCAGACGCACAGGTATCTCATCTCTTAACAAATAATAATCAGGGTATTTACTTTTTCCTCGCCAGCTGTTTACGCCTAAAGCACACAAAATTAACCATTTAATAACAAATGGCAATATCCATAGCCATACGACTTTACCTTGTAATGTTCGGTATTTCTTTATAATTATTCTGGGAAATCTATCATTTATTTTTAAAATCAAATTATCTTGTTGTTTAAAAATAAGTTCACATACTTTATCATCTTCTTCCGCCATCAACATCTCTGCATACTTAAACATTTCAGAACGTTCCTTTAGCACAGAAGAGTAATTATATGTCCAGTTCCCAGGCAATAATGCTTATGGATATTTAATTAATAATTTAGAGAATATTTGCAATAATATTTGGCTGTATTCAGAAATACCTGAAAAATCATACTATACAGCCCCAGGGAATGGATAAAGATTCTAACAAAGCATTTCAACAATATATGCTTGTTAAAAATCCATATCGAAATGCCGTTGCAGCATTAATATATGCCTCATTCATAAAATGTAAAAGAGCAAGCTCGTACCAGTAGGGGGGAAATTCATTGACATGTCCTGTCAATACGTACAGAGCCCTGTCATGCTTGCCGGCACGTAACAATTCCGTCCCCAGTAACCAGCGTGTCCCCTGATTATTCTCAGGGTTATATGTTAGTATTTTATCAATGAGTATAACGGCATCCTGATGACGCTGTAAATGAACATTCGCCAGAATTGCAGCATAAAGAGCGCAAATGCATATGCCAGATGAGCGTGAATATCAATGATGTCAGGAGCATGTCAGGCAAGACGCCTGAGTTTGTTGACGTAAGTTGTTTCGTTTATTTCATCACTATCGTATGCGTCAAGAGTTTTTTCAAACTCATCCCGAAATGGGCCAAGCCTGGTTTCAGGAAATAAGAAATACCCCTGGTTATTGTTCACTTAAAAGTATAATTTGTAATTCAAATCCTGAGCCTGTAAAACGGGGAGTAACATATTCTATTCTGAAGAGAATAAAAGTCGTGATGCGATGTATCAAGCCCGGATTGTAATCCCAGATTAACATAGATCACAAAACAACTTATTCTTCACTAACGTCAAGATAAATATCGTTGTATGCCTTATCACGACTACGAATACCAGCAAGATACAACTGACATACGGAAAGATACCATGTTTTTTACTCCCGAAAATAACGCTAAAAAGCTACTTCCCCATCGTTTGTCCTTAGTATTGTCAGCGCCAACAATGTGGGCTGACATGATAAAGCTGTCTAGGAAATTGTTCGCCTCCTCAGCGGACAATCCAAATGGTGATTGTCTCTGTTAAACGTTTATTTTGAAGGTCACTGAATAAGGTGATGACGCTGTAGAATTTTTCACGTGCCACAGAATTTTGAACGCTTTCTCTTACAATATTTCAATGTTTCTATCAGTATTCGCCGGAAGAAGTCATCGACCAAATCATCCCAGTCGTCTCGCACCACTGACCATTCATGGTTGACATGTGGTGGAAATCCGCTTCTACATTAACCATTTTTTATTCGCAAAACCGAACACGCCATACGGATAGCTGTTAACTGGCATGCCGAGGCAGTCGTTATTTATATTTAGTTTTGTCAATAATCTTTATTTTTTGTAAAAGGTAAATATAAATTATTCTCATTATTGTTTGTATTTGTGTATTGTCTTGCCGGTTAACATGATCGGAGATTAGTAATATGCGAATAACCACTCTGGCTTCCGTAGTCATTCCCTGTCTCGGATTTTCAGCCAGCAGCATAGCTGCTGCAGAGGATGTGATGATTGTCTCGGCATCCGGCTATGAGAAAAAGCTGACTAACGCAGCCGCCAGTGTTTCTGTGATTAGCCAGGAGGAATTGCAGTCCAGCCAGTACCACGATCTGGCGGAGGCTCTGAGATCAGTAGAGGGTGTGGATGTTGAAAGTGGTACGGGTAAAACCGGTGGGCTGGAAATCAGCATCCGAGGAATGCCAGCCAGTTACACGCTGATACTGATTGATGGTGTTCGTCAGGGCGGAAGCAGTGACGTGACTCCCAACGGTTTTTCTGCCATGAATACCGGGTTCATGCCCCCTCTGGCCGCCATTGAGCGTATTGAGGTTATCAGGGGGCCGATGTCCACACTGTATGGCTCTGATGCGATGGGCGGTGTGGTGAATATCATTACCAGAAAGAATGCAGACAAATGGCTCTCTTCCGTCAATGCAGGGCTGAATCTGCAGGAAAGCAACAAATGGGGTAACAGCAGCCAGTTTAATTTCTGGAGCAGTGGCCCCCTTGTGGATGATTCTGTCAGCCTGCAGGTACGCGGTAGCACACAACAGCGTCAGGGTTCATCGGTCACATCACTGAGCGATACAGCAGCCACGCGTATTCCTTATCCCACGGAGTCACAGAATTATAATCTTGGTGCACGTCTTGACTGGAAGGCGTCGGAGCAGGATGTGCTCTGGTTTGATATGGATACCACCCGGCAGCGTTATGATAACCGGGATGGGCAACTGGGGAGTCTGACGGGGGGATATGACCGGACCCTGCGCTATGAGCGGAACAAAATTTCAGCTGGCTATGATCATACTTTCACCTTCGGAACATGGAAATCGTATCTGAACTGGAACGAGACAGAAAATAAAGGTCGTGAGCTTGTACGCAGTGTACTGAAGCGCGACAAATGGGGGCTTGCCGGTCAGCCGCGGGAGCTTAAGGAATCGAACCTTATCCTGAATTCATTACTGCTTACCCCTCTGGGAGAATCTCATCTGGTTACGGTGGGGGGCGAGTTTCAGAGCTCGTCCATGAAAGACGGAGTTGTCCTTGCCAGCACAGGTGAAACTTTCCGGCAGAAAAGCTGGTCGGTATTTGCTGAGGATGAGTGGCATCTCACGGATGCACTTGCGCTGACTGCGGGCAGCCGCTATGAACATCATGAGCAATTCGGGGGACACTTCAGTCCGCGTGCATATCTGGTCTGGGATGTGGCAGATGCCTGGACGCTGAAAGGCGGTGTGACCACGGGATATAAGGCACCCAGAATGGGGCAGCTACATAAAGGGATTAGTGGTGTGTCCGGGCAGGGAAAAACAAATCTACTTGGTAACCCCGACCTGAAGCCGGAAGAGAGCGTCAGTTATGAGGCTGGGGTGTATTACGATAACCCCGCCGGTCTGAATGCCAATGTCACAGGTTTTATGACTGACTTCTCCAACAAGATTGTCTCTTATTCCATAAATGATAACACCAATAGCTATGTAAACAGCGGAAAGGCCCGGTTGCACGGTGTGGAATTTGCCGGCACATTGCCGCTGTGGTCAGAGGATGCCACGCTGTCACTGAATTACACCTGGACCCGAAGTGAACAACGTGATGGTGATAACAAAGGTGCGCCGCTGAGTTATACCCCTGAACACATGGTGAATGCGAAACTGAACTGGCAGATCACCGAAGAGGTGGCATCATGGCTGGGTGCCCGTTATCGCGGGAAAACACCACGTTTCACCCAGAATTATTCGTCACTGAGCGCTGTACAGAAGAAAGTGTATGATGAGAAAGGAGAATACCTGAAAGCCTGGACGGTGGTGGATGCAGGTCTGTCGTGGAAGATGACGGATGCCCTGACGCTGAATGCTGCGGTGAATAACCTGCTCAACAAGGATTACAGTGACGTGAGCCTGTACAGTGCCGGTAAGAGTACGCTGTATGCCGGTGATTACTTCCAGACGGGATCATCAACAACAGGATATGTGATACCTGAGCGAAATTACTGGATGTCGCTGAACTATCAGTTCTGATAATAACAAAACGCTATCACTGACGGTAGAATACGTTGCCACTGCAACTCCTGGCGGAACAGTGGCAACGTATTAGGTTAAGTGCATTTCCGATCCGCTAATGAGATTTCGTTACCAACAACTAATATCGTCACAGGAAATGCACGGATTATTTTTAACTTATCATTTACATACTTGTCCAGAGTGTAAGCGCACCGTGAAGGACGTGGGGTAAAAATTAGTTTACAGAGAGAGTGACGTTCCAGGGCAACAACTCTTTCATGCGGTTGGCAGGCCAGGTGTTGATTACACTGATCACGTGGCGTAGCCACGTTTCCGGCTCGATTCCGTTAAGTTTTGCAGCTACCGATCAGGCTGTACATCACTGCCGCACTATCGCTCGTCATCTCAAAGTCCGGTCTCGTCAGCAGGAAGGTATCATTCTCTCCCGCCATTTTTCCAGGGGCCCGGTCAGATAAGTCCCTTTGTCTATCGCTGACTCCTGGCTCATAACCCGGTTAGCAGAATGCAGGGGCACCACCTCGCCACGACCGAATCCGAATAAGTCAATTGCACCTTCTCAATCGCCATTTTGTCACAATTAAGTTTGATAAAGCAGGTCACCTCTGCACTGAATCGTAAGCGTCGTCTCAGCACCGTCTGGCAGATCCTGAAATTCCTGAGAGAATAGTGGACACCAAATATGGTGGACGCTATCCATGAAATCATTAACCGCAGTGCG
>OGJZ01001976.1_pt1 | contig 16578 bp, 22 predicted proteins | sample 1572321 | NCBI WGS metagenome assembly OGJZ01 (sample SAMEA2582086, study PRJEB24529) | metagenome | biome: Human gut stool | place: China | collected 2011 | reverse complement strand
GCTTTATATTCATGTTTACCCCCTTAAAAATTATTTTTAAAGCTGAATAATTTCCGTTATAAAGCCTTTATTTTCTCTTGTAGGTTATTTATATCAACCTCTAAAATAGCCATTCTTTCTGTAATTGCTTTTATTTCCTCATCAACGGGAAATTTAGAACTTTCTAAAGCCTTTTTATCTTCTTCTAATTTAGAATACTCTAAGATTTTATTTTTTCTCATTTCTATGAATTCTTCTTTTGTTGTTCCCTCCTCCCAAATATGAAGTTCTTTATTCCAAGCAGGTCTATAATATCCCAATTCTTTAATATATTTTACTTCTTTTATTTCTCCATTCTCCAAATATTCTCCATCTACAAGCAAATCTATTTCTTCTAATAACAATATTTTTTCTTCTCTTGTCATTTCTCTTAACTCATTACCGTCCCAAGTAGGATTTTGGACTTCATTATCCCTCTCTATAACCACACAATCTTCCTCTTTTAATTCTGGATGATCAAAAAATATATTTCCTCCCATTACAGCGTTTATCTCCTCTTGTGTTAAGTTTACTGAAAATAACTCCTCTGCTATCCTTTTTTTATTATAAATTCTAAACATAATTTACCTCCATTTTATATAAATTAATTTTTGCTCATCTGATTAATTCTTTTATTGTACCTACTTATAAATAACCATTCTGATTCTATTTTTTGTTTTTCTCTCTCTTTTAACCATTCAAGTATCAATTTCTTTGTGTTATCAAAGAAAAATACTGGTTTTACATATCCTTCCTTATGTCTAATCCCATCAAAGCAATTATTTTCTAAATTTAATTGAGATAACTTTAAACTGTGTCCTGCGCTTATTCTTACAGCACTATCTAAGAATAAATTAAAAATAAGTCTATCCTGAATATCATATTTCTTTTTTCATGTTTCATTACATAGTTTATTTCCCATATCTGTTGTGGTGTTAAGAAAAAGCTAGTATAGTTTTTATTTGAACAATTACCCCCGTTGCAGTAGAACTTTTTTCAATAATATTATTTTTTAAACAAAGATGATTATAATATCCACCAGGCATGTAAAATCCAAATTTATCCAGATTGCCTTCAATAGATTTTCTAGATATTAAATATGTTGATATTCCATCATATACATTCGTTTTAAAGGTAAAAACATTTACTAAAAAGTAATTATATTGCTGATATGCTGATATATTAAAACTTTCAATTCCTTCACCATCATAAAGAATTTTAAAGAAATTCTCTAATTTGTTTCGATTTTGAAAAACACTTAATTCTTCAAAGTTTGCGTTAGGAGCGGTCAAAGATGAACCACTATAATTTTCTACACATACATAAAACTTATTTGTTGCTGGAAGTAAGTATATTCCTTCTTTTACTGCTGTTGTCAGTGGAAATACACCATTATAGCCACCCAGAACTCCTTTGTCTTGTTTATCCAATATAACTCTCTCTTTATCGTTAAGCAATTTATTCCACCCCAACCATACAGGAGGGTAGCCTATATTAGTAAAATTTATTTGAGTATTGATGTAGATATCATTAGAGTTAAAAGGCTTTAATTCTATTGTCCTATACCCACCATTTCCGTTAATCGATGTAATTTTACATTCAAAAGCTTTTGTTAATACACCCTCAGGTAAGCTAGTTATCAGATTGTTATCAACATGAGACCTGTAGTTACCCTCAACGGCTGTCATAGCAAATTCCAAAATGTCAAGTTCTTTCGTAGGACTACCTATTGTTTTATACTCTATTTTGTATTTGCTGTCTAACAATTCGTTGACCGCTCCTGATAAATCTTTAGCCTCTGTTTTTAGTGATGTACTCGGATATATTCCGACACCGTCATTGTCCAGTCTTATACTCTTACCGCTTTTAGAGTTTTCTACAATCACACCATCAGTGTCAGAACCTACAACGCCGTCAGTTGTACCATTTGACTTTAGTACGACTTTGTCCTTACCTTCCATGTTTATGTTTAGAGTTCCTGTGATAGTATCACCATACTTAGAAACTTTTCCATCTATTTCAGTATTTAAATCACTGGCATTTCCTGAATATGTGCCTTTGTCTAGTTTGTTGTTACTTAAATTGGTTAATGTTTCATTGTTAGATTTAGCATTTTCATCTAATTTATCATAATTTTCAGAAATATGTTTCGCTACATCAACAAAATCATTCGGTTCTGGTTTTAGCAATTTCAAAAAATTTGTTAATATCCCCATTAGTTCCCTCCTTTATTTTATCTCTGCCTTTTGGTAAATTTCATCCCAAGTAAATGGTTCTAATTCTTTCCATTTGTAAGGTGATAATTCTCCCCAAGTTCTATACCTTATTCTTATTTCATAAGTCAAATGAGCTGGTTTATTTAAGTCTACCATTTCTTTAAAATTATCCATATTCGGTGGAATTCCTATTACAGATGTGAAAGATATTATAAAATGGTAATCGTTAAAGTTTTCTATAACTTCTATTTCTCCATTTGTAAATAGTTTTGCTTGTTCTTTTAGAAAGCTAGGTGTAAATATCCCTTTAGCTTGGATAGTATAGATTACTCTTTCGATTCTATCTTGAAGTGAGTAATTATCCACAGGTTTTAATTCCATAAACTTTTCCCATCTGCTGATTGTTTCTTCGGTTGAATCAATTATGAAAGTGTATGTGTTGTATTGACTTATATCCTTTCTTCCTATGTCAACTTGCATCTCAATTGAGTTAAACAAATCTTCCATTAAAGAGTTTCTAGCTATGTTGCTTATGTATTTAATCATATAGCATTCACCTTACCCCTTGCATGATTTCTACATTGTTTAGTACAACAATTTTATCTCTTGGAACTTCTATATTTCCAGTAGTTTCTCCATTTACACTTAAAGAAGTATAGTCAAGTACTCCATCAACAGATAATATTATAGCTCCAACCTTACCTATACTGACTATTGTAGTTTTTGAATTGGAAGTATACTGAATAGTATTGTTTATTATTCCTTTCTGTATATCTGCTGTTATGTCTTGCTTTATTTCCTCTATATCATAACCAGCTGCTATTTTAATTGTGGCTATTATATCAAGATCATATTTTATATAACTTACTACTGTTACATCTGCCCCAATTGGTCTACCATTTGGTTGCTCTATTCTATTCTTTACTGCTTCTATAAGCTCTGGACTTGCTATATTATAGTCATAGCCGCTTATAATTACTTTTACAGTTCCACCACCATTCCATACAGGAATAACATCAACTTTTCCTACTCCCTCAACTTCTTTAGCCCATTGCTTATAGTCATTTTCGTTTCCACTATGTGCTGGTCTCATTATTTTTTCTTTTGCTCTGGCTATTAAAGATTCATTATTTTCAATATCAAACCCACCAGTTATAGCTTCTTCATTTGTAACTGTGTATATATTAGTGTCTGCTATTTCAAAGGCTACTATATCCCCTATTCCGCAGTTCCCGGTAATACCACCTACTAAAGCTTGGACTCTAGCTTTGGCTTTACCATCGCTTCCTATTAGTGCTAACGCTAATGTTTCATATTTTATTCCTGTTCTACTTAATACTATTGTTCCTTTTGGTATTGTAGTTCCTGTTTTTCCTGTTATAGTTATTTCTCCAGAAGCTTTAACTTCACTTCTTCTTTCCACTCCAAATATTAAGGCGTGTTTATCTACATATTCATTTTCTGTAGCTGTATCTATAAATGTTTGCTTGCTCCACCATTCTAAATAATCATATAAGTCTTTTATTTCCAATGACGTCGCTGCTGCTATATCATAATCATATGTTCCCTCAATTTTAGATAAGGGATTTTGCATATTTCCTAGTATATTATTTCTTATTCCAATTAAAGTTTTAAAGTCCAATTGCATCTACCCCCATATTTTCAATAGTTCCATATACTGTATCTACAGAAAAATAAATATATGGATGTTGCATTCCTTCAGGAGTTTCAATCGTAAAGCTATGTAACCTTGTTATATATGGATTTACTCCTAAACATTCTCTTATTTCATTTTCTAAGATAGCGTCCTTAATAGTTTTATCATATATAGTTCCTAGCTGTTCTTTTAGCTCATTTCCGTAGTTGTTACTATAAGCCTTGTATTTGTATCTCTCTGTTTTCAAAGCTCTCCATATCCAAACCTTGAGAGCCTCTGACCCTTCCAATGTAACTATCTCATTATTTTCAATAATAGGTTCTCCTGTTTCAAAATCAATAGCCATTTCTTTAAATAAAGGCAATTCACTTTCTTGTGTTTCTGTTTCATTTAAAAATATTTCAAATCCTGCCACATTATACCCCCTCTATTGCTCCTGATGGCATTTTAGTAATTTTGCTAACCACTACCCAATAAACACCTACTATATTAACTAAAACCTCATCACCAGCCTTTAGCGTGTCCTCAAACCATATATCACCGTGTGTCTTGTATGTTCCGTTTCCTTTTAAACTTCCTGCTGTTCCCTCTACTCCTTTTATGCTTGGTATAGCATGTGTGTGTGGACCTTCACCAGCATGTGATGTATTTGTAGTGTTATTAACTTCCATCTTACTTAAACTTAATTCTATATCGTCTACTGTTCCATCTATTGTGTAGTCTCTATGATAATGAGGTAATAAGTAATTACTGCAATATATTTGTTCAGAAGGAATAACTTGTTCAGAATATCTTAATGTCAATTCTGGGGGTGCTGTCTCTACTGTTGCTATAAGTTGCGTTGGCATAGTTACGCCTTGTTCTTTCATCATCGATATTAAATCATTAGCCCAATCAGACATCTAATCCTCCTCATCTACCCATCCTTCCCCTTCTACAAAGTTATATATTCTTTTTTTCTTCTTTTTCTTCTCTTTTTGTTCAAGCTCAACTTTATCCATCACGTTATCGAAAATAAGTTCCATTTCTACGTTATAATCACCATCTTGAAAAACATGGTTGTCATTTTTAATCAAAAAACTTCCTATTAAACCTGTATCGTGTTCCTTTACTGCCACGGAATACCCAGCTATTAAATCAGGATTACCATTTGCAATAACATTAGCATAACTCTGTTTACCCTTTAGCATATCTCTGGCATTAAAGATATTGTTCATATCCTTAGTATATTCAACAACATCTTGAAATAGCCCATATTTCTTTTTATCTTCCTCATTGGCTACTTTATCAATTATTTGTTGTTTCTCTTTTTCTGTTTTATAAACTATAATTTGATTGACCATCTCTTCGATAGATTCACTATATCTTGTACTTCTCAAATCGTTGTAAGAATCAAGCTCTAAATCCTCTAACAATACCCCTTGATCTGCTATTTCTATTTTTCCATTATCACAAAAAACTGAATATATAGCTTTGTCTTTATTGTGTTGTATAGTGTAAGCAGCAAGAATTATTTGATACGCCGATTTGTTTATTGCTGGGAAAGTGCATTTTACTTTATCTTTTGGTAATCTTCCGACTTCAAGCCCTAATTCTCCGCATATTTCTTTTACTATTTCAGAAGGAACTCTATTAAAATAATTTTTTACAAAGAAATTTTTATTTAAATAAATCGAATTATCATAAGCAATAAAATTTACATTTTTTCTATCTGTGTTTTTTTCTACTGTAAATACTTTCCCTTTGAATAAAGTTTCTGTTCCATCTAACTTAAATTCAACATTATCTCCGACATTAACATTTATATTTTCTGATGTTGGGAAGTCAACGTTCAATTTTCTTGAACTTCCATATATCCCCCCACCCCATTCAACTTTAGTAAATTTTTTTTTATATACAGTCCCATTTATTTTTATCTCTATCATAATTAATCCCTCTTATATAAGCCAGTTACATTATCAGTTATTTTCCCTTGATCTCTAGTTTCAACCAATGAAATCTTTATGTTCATGTCCCTTGTTCTTTCAGTTACACTATATTGCAATCTATCTATTTTACACTTATATGTTATTAGTAATTCTGGAACAATAAAGGTTAATTCTTTCTTTTCTTTTTTCCATTTTTTTAAAAGTTCTATTGCTGCTGTTGGTGGCAATGGATTTTTAAACGAAAAGAAATGTGATGTCATTGATGGGAGAAAAGTACTAAAAGTTATTCTGTCACATCTTCTCTCACCAAAATTAACCTTTTCTCCAAAGTCTATTATATTTATTGGGATTGTATTTTGTTCTGTAGTTATTTCTAAATCTAATGGTGGTATCACAAATACAAAAGGTATTTTACCGTTTAATAATATAAAATTAGGTTTCATATCCACTCTCCTATTGTTGTGTCATTTGGGCATTTGCTATTGCATTTCTCATTTCTTCCCCAATTCTTTCTTGGACTTCTTTTATCAATGCTTCTGTGTCCTTCATAGTATTTAGAGTCAAGTGGCTTAAATCTACTTTTATTTCTGGTTTAGTTTCATTGAATGGGGTTGAAACATTTGTTTTTAAATATTCTTTGTCTCCAAAATTTCCTGCTGATAACTTGTTTTTTGTATATTTCTCTGAATTGAAAGCCCCTAATGAACCAAGGGAATTACCTGTGTTTAAGAAGCTTCTATTTTTAGATTCTTTAAGTATTGTGTCAGCTTCGCGACTCAGTCTTATTCTTTCCATGTAATCGCCATTATATGAAGAGGAATTCATATATACATCCCTTAGTTTATTAGCCCCCCAACCAACCAAGGCACTTCCTCCCAAGGCTAAAGCTGTAATAGACCCTGCTCCAAGACCTAGAATAGTCGCCCCTGTTCCTGCTGCTGCAAGAGTAGCTTTTAATCCAACATATACTCCTGCCGCTTGTTCAGCTCTAAGAATGATATGGTCTATGTACTCATCTATATTTTCAGTAGATAATTGATTTTCTGTAACTCCATTTATAGCTGATGTCATTTCTTTTAATTTTTCATCTATTATCGGAGCTGCCGCTGCTCCTAAAGCATTACCAAAGCCATCTATTGCACTTTTGAATTCTTCTAATGTTTGCTTGCTTCCGGTTATCATTGTGTCATAGAAATTATCGAGTGACCCAGCAGCATTATTAGCTGCATTTCTAGATTTTTCAAGTTGTTCGTTGGTAGCCTTTAATAAATTTAAAAAAGCATCTATATGATGAGCGCCTGCAATTGTTGTTGAAAAATAGTTTTGTTCTGCTGCATCCATTTTTTGAAAGGCCGGTTTCATATCTTCGATTATTTCTAATATCCCTTTCCATTCTTTTTTGCCATCTTTTCCTCTTTTATATAGAGATAAATTATACTTTCCAAAAATCTCTTGCATTTTTTTATCATCTTGAGCTTTAAAAAGTCGAGAATATATGCTTTTCATAGCATTTCCAGCTTCTGCACTTTTTAATCCATTGTCTGCAAGAACTCCCATCACTGTAGCTATGTCCTCAATCTTTTCTTGCCCTTTTGTCAAACTTCCAATTTTTAAAATTGTCTCTGCCATTTCACTCATGGATGTATTTGTTCTCATCGACATACTAGCTAATAAATCAGCGTATCTTGTCGTATCTTTAATACTTATTCCAGCAGCTGTCATAGAGTTTGTTAAGTAATCTGATGTTGTAGCCAAATCATCACCAGAAGCTATAGACATTTTTAATAATGTTGGAGTTATTTCTAAAATTTCATTGACGGTTTTACCAGACTGAGCTTGATACATTTGAGCTTTTGCTACTTGTTTTGCTGTAAATCTTGTTTCTCTCCCTTGTACAATAACTTGCTTATTTAACTTTTCTTGTTCTTTAGCTGTAGCTCCACTTATGGCAGCATTCCTTAATAACTGGTCTTCTAGTTCAACCCAGCCTAAATATGACTTTCCAGTAAATGCTGTCACAGCTGCCCCAGCTACTTTCCCATATCTTTCAACTGTCCTAAAACTGCTTATTGCTCCTTTGGAATTTATCCCAAATTGATTGCCTAGTTCTTTTAAAGAACTTCCCATTGAAGCACTCTCTGTTTTAACTTGACTACTAAAATTTTTGAAGCTGGTAGAAGCTGATTTTATTTTTGAAGAAAATCTATCTTGCAATTCCAAAGCTGCACTTAATATATAGTTGCTCATTGTTTCCTCCTTTCATTATTTTCAACAAAAAAAATCCCCAGACAATTAAATATCTGAGGATTGGAATAAATTTATTATTTTTTATTTATTGCAGGATGAACCCAATAATGACTTGCTGCGTTTGGAATTTTTATATGAAGAAAATTGTCCCAATTTATTTTTTTTAATTCATTTGTTTTGAAAGTTATTTCTGCTACTTCATAATCATCAGCATTTCCATATTTATCAATTAAAGTGTCATGGAAAATCAAAGCTATTCTTTCATCTTGAGAAAGTTCGTAGTTATTGCTTATATACTTAAAAAATTTGTGAGCATCAATATTAAATCTTGAATTTGTTTGAAATAAATTAGAGTCTATATTTACATGAACTTTATAGTATTTATCATTTCCTTTCTCTGTTTTTATAAAACGTTCTTCTTTCGTGTTGGTGTACCCCCCTAAAGAAGCGTTTACCACTTTTTCAAAATTAATTGTAGATGAAAAACTAAAGCTAAAAATTAACAAGCTGAATAATAATATCAATAACCTTTTCATTTTAACACCTCTTCTTTAGTATAATTAATATAATTGTATATTATAATATAAAAAGTTACAAGACTTATTATCAATATCCCAATTTATTCTTTGGTGTTTTTTTCATTTTAGGAAGATATTTTTCTAAAATCTCATCAGAACTTTTTCCTTCAAATACTTCATTTACTATCTCAGAAAATATTTTTTCATTACAATAATGAAAGGGAAATTTAATTTTCCAACAAACATCTAACATATTTGGGGTAAAGTATTCTTTCAATTCTAATATTTTATCCAATTTCACTATAATCAAATATTTTTTATCATCAACTAATCCATTATTGCTATTCCCACTTAAATCACAATACAAAACTTTCAATAAGAATGATAATTCTTCTTTATATTTATTTTCTTTATGCAAAAGCATTGACATTTCCATAAGAACATTTCTATATAAACCAAAGTCTTTTTTACTAAAAAATTCTAATGATTTATTATTATAAATATGCCAAATAACATCATTATAAGAAAATTTTTCTTCCATTCTCTTTCTAGCCTTCTCATATTCTTCAATGGAAATTGAAGTATGTCTTAATTTTAAAATATAATCATTTTCTTTTAAAAGTTTTTCTCCTTTTTCAGACAGTTCAAAAATGTCACTAATATTTATTTGAGATATATCTGTTTCTTCAATTATTCTTTTTATTAGCTCTTTTTTGTTTCCAGTTTTTTTCAAACTATTTTTTTCTAATATTTCTTTCAGTTCATTAATTGTTTTTTTATGCAAAACTGTATCAATAGATGCTTTTTTTAAAAAATTTTCTGATATCATTTTTTTATGAAATTTTTGACAATCTTGAATTCCGTAATCGTATAAAAAATATTTTGGATATCCATCATTATTTGAAATACCCATACCATTTACCCAATTCAAAAATACAACAGTTGCAGCTTTTTCATTTAATAATGGTATTACATTTAAGGGTTGAATTTCTTTAATTTGTTCATTTTTTAATTTCTTTCCCTTATCTTTACTTGAAATAAATATTACAAAAACCAATAATAATAAAATGATAAAAATCAAAATAACTCAACTCCTTTTATAAAACTGATATAGTACAATTTTACCTCACATCGCATAAAAGTCAAGGCATTTTATTTTTATGTGTACAATACCAGTTTGATTTTAACTTTCAAAAAAGGTATAATTGCCCTTGAGAAAGGAGTGAATTTGTATTTAAATTGAGAAAGGAGGAAAATTAATGAATTATCTATACACTCCCTTGAATTATCAAGAAGGTGGCAAAACTATTGAGGCTACTATTTCCGGAACTTCTTGTAATGTCATTCTTTTAGATTCGAATAACTTAGCAAAATACAAGAGTGGAAAAAATTTTGATTATTATGGTGGTCATTTTAATCATTCGCCTGCATTGATTCCTATTCCATATAGTGGAATATGGCATGTAGTTGTTGATGGTGGCAACGCTAAAGTTTCAATTGAGGTTTATTAAAAAATGGAAGGAGATTTATTCTCCTTCTTCTCCAATTTTATAACCATATTTCAACCAATCTACAACTTCTAATTTCTCATTCACTAAAATATTACCTATCCATTTACCCTTAGGGTCATATATTGGCAATCCTATACCTTTTATACCTTCACTGTTCCCACTTACTTGTACAAGTGTCTCACCATCATATATATTATAGTTCTTATTTTCTATCACTTCAATTTCTTTCTTTTCCCAATCTATCCTTAGTGAAGCCACTAACTTTTTTTCTTTGTCTGTGATTGTTATGATTTTTTGTTCCATTTCTATCCCTCCTATTAAGCACATTAAAATAATAAAGTTGCCTTTATTTCCAATCCTCAGATATTCAATTGCCAAGGTTCATTTTTTATTACATTATCATGCCATACATTATCAGAAGATCACTAATTTTAAGTTCTCTAAGCTCTTTTAATGTATGGCCTTTGTTAAGGTAGTGAGCGATTGTGAAAGCTCTCCAATCACTCTTTATGAGTTTTTTATATCATTCTCAACTATTTCTATTGCATCTTTTCCATAAAAGCCAGATTTATCAAGTATAGCCTTTGCTATTTCTCTTACTTCTCCAACTGTGAATATTTTTCCTACTATTTCAGCTGGTTCAAATGCTATTCCATTTAATTTCCCATCTTTTAAATTAGGGCTTATACAGTTGTCATAAATTAAAAGTTCATCACTTTGCTGCTCTGTTATAACTGTCATAAGCTCTTTGAAGTTTAATGGTCTTAGCTCAATCAACTTATCCAGCCTTTTAATTTTTACTTTTATAGTTTCTTCTTTTTTGGCTTTTGTTGCTAATCCCAAAATATCTTCTATTGTTAAAAGTTCATTATTCATTATTTAATTTCCCCCTCATATTCAACATCTTCAGGAGTAAATCCAAATGGCATTTCTTCTGATATAGCCTCTCCTTTAGTTGCATTTATTATATTTAAAGTATTAAACCATACATTATCTATAGATACTCTTTCTTCTTGTCCTCCTACTGCATCAGGGTCAAGTATAGAGAATACTATTTTGCTTCTTGTATCATTTCCTTTTTTCCAATTTTTTAAAATTTTATTCGCTCGTGAATAAACTTTATTAAGGGTTAATGTTCCTTCTCCAGTAAAGCTTGTTATTTTACTATCTACAGACATACCAATTTGTACATCTGATCTATTAGCTGTAATAGAAGCGGTTACAGCTGAAAATTCTGCTATGAGTTCATTATCAACCCATAACTTACCATGTCCACCTGTAAGCGTTTTATTTCCTCTTAAATTCTCTCCTGCCATTTATTACCTCCTACATTGTTATTACAAGGTGTAAATCAACCATTGTATTAGCAAATCTTACATCACCTGCTAAAAATACTTGGTGTCCACTTGGATAACTTAATATTTCTAAATCTGTTAATTCATCAGGATCACGGCCATCTGCTACTACAACTTTTCTTTGTTCATCATAATCTATCTCTATTCTGTTGTCATAATCAGCACTTAATACATTTGGTTGAAGGTCTTTGAAATATATTTTATTTACATTAGAGCAAAAATTCATTTTGTTATCATAGTTATTTATATATTTTCCCATCCAGTAATTTTTAAATGTATCTCTTATGTCATCTACAACAATACACATTCCCTCAACCACTTTAATAAATCTAGTATCAGATTTCCAAGTGCTATCAAAAGTTGTCTTGCTGTTTACAGCCATGTTTATTCTTACTTTTCCATCATCATTGTAGAGGCTTAACACTCCTAATGCTGGTTCTATGTCATCAACCTCTATTAAATCACTCATAACAAGGTTATCAGCTGATATATTCAATGGAAGTCCTGCTAACATTCCCCCTATTGCTGCTGTATATTCTTGACCTGTAAATTCTCCTAGCTTAGATTTATAAGTTTTATTTCCAAGCTGAACTACTGCCACATGGTCTGTATTAGTAGCAAAGGAACTTATATATTTTACTGTCTTGTCTATTGCTTCAGTTCCAAAAACTTGTTTTACCCAAAGAGTAATAGTAGTGTCTTCCTCTTCTGTAGCATTAGGAGCTACCAACCAGTTTATTTTTCTTTGTTTTGTTTCTGTGAGAATAGTAGATATTTGTTCTTCTGCTCCTTGCACTCTTATTAAAATTTTCTTTGGACTGTAAGTATACATAGCTAGTTTTATCAAATTTATACTTTTAGTATCCCATTTAGTTTCATCTATATCTGCTATAGTGCCAACATTTACCCACTTTTCAGTTTGTTTAGTATCTTTAAGTATCATGCAAAGTATACCCAATGCACTTCTTTGTATAACAGTTGTTGCCAAAGTTTTAAATACAACACTTATATCTGGTGTTGGCTTTATTTGTCCTACTCCTGCCATTTGTTCCCTCCTCTATGACTTGAATGTCAAATTCAAATCTTTAAATTTTACTTCCAGTTCTTGCATAAGCTCATAATCATATGGTTTTCCATACTGATCAAATAAACTTATACTAAATTCATAATGTCCTACTGTATCAACTATGTGCATATTAGTATCTGTCATAGTTAATCTTCTATCTAATACAGGCAATATTTTATTGCCAAATACTTCAAAATGATTGTCTATGTTTTCTAATGCTTCCCAAGTTTCAGTATTGTTCCCTTCTTTACTTTTTGGAAAATACATAATATCATAGTTAAGAGTTTTCAACTCTCTATAGTTACTATCCCATTCTTTTGAATATGTTAATAAATCAACAAAGTAACAAGGCCTATCTATTTTGTTTATATTTTTATATTCAACTTTCAGTCCTAATTCTGATAATTTTTTTGTAATTGCTTTTCTTATATCAATAACTTTCATTTTTTACCTCATTAATTTACTCATCATTTTATCAAGGTCTTTATAGAAATTTAATTTTCTATTAAACATAGCCTTATGTAACATTCTTTTTCCTCTTACAAATCCAACTATCTTTCCACCTCGTTTTAATCTATGTCCATATTCAACATGATTTACATAATCGGTATTGTTATAGACAATTTGAGTAAATGCTTTTCTTTCTGCTTTTCCTGTTCTATGCCATGCAGCTCTCAATGTTCCTGTATCAACTGGAGTATATTGTTTTGCATCCCTTATGACTGCATTAGCTTGTTTTAATAAGAACTGTCCTGTTTCTTTTGGAAATTCTCTTTTAAGAGTTTCTATTCTTTTAATCCAGTCATCCATCCCCTTTATCTTCATTTTCAAGCACCTCACTCATTACAATTTCCTTGTGTGGTAAAAGATGATAGTAAGCAAATGGCAGCCCTGCTCTAAAGGTATATTTTTCATTTCCTCTATAAACTATTAATTTATCATTTTGCTGTATGTCAGTATCTATATGAGTGAATAAGGTAAAAGTTTGCGTTGTGCTATTTATAGGGTAACCTTCTGTGGAAGTGGAACTTTCTCTATCAAGCATACATTTGATTCCTGAATATAAAAGAAAATCTTCATCTGTACATCCGCCATCTTCATCATCTATTTTTTGAGGTCTCCACACATCTACAGTATCAGTATAAAAATCATCTACCTTTACCATTTGAACCTCCTATATGTATATAATTCTTCATCTCTTCCATACATAAGATAATTTATCCTATCGTTAAATATTTTGTCTGGATTTGAATATTGAGAATCAACAGCATATTCAACTTTTACCTTTCCAACACTCACACTTTTACCAACAGAGGAAAGGTCTATTCCGACCAATTCCCCTGTAGTTTTTTTTAGCATCAGAAATTCTCCAACAACTTTATCAACATATAATTCTACTAAACCTGTTGGAATAGTTTCTTGAGTATACTCTTGATTAGTTATATTGTTAATACTGTTTAAGACTTTTTTCATAAGGTATTCTATTATTTCTTTATCTTCATATTTAACTGTAAATTTAACTGTATATTTAAAAAACTTTAATCTCATTACTATCTCATCATAAACAGCCATTTTAATCACTATCCTTTAGAAATTATTCTTGCTATTGGAATTGCTTTGTGGTTTATATAAGCCTTTTTAGAAGCAGAACCATTATTTACAAGTTCCCAGTTTCCACCATTTTCAAGTTCTGCATCTGTTGGAGATAAAGAAGCTTGAGTTTTCTTTGTGTATGAAATTCCATAAGGTGCAAATACTTTTCTTTGTCTTGAATAAAGAGTTGTTTTCCCTCCATTTGTTTTAGGATCTCTTGACATTTCAAAAGGTACTTCTGCCCCTATATTTTCATAATCAATTGCCCCATCTCCTAAAACATATGATGTATACTTTGTATATCCATCTCCTGCTCCTGATGATGATTCATCTACTTCCTCAGTCGGCATATCATCATCTATTAATACTAATCTTCCATTCCAAGTGCCTAGAGCTAAATCTCTTTGCACTCCATTTGCATCTGTTTGTTTTAAATATCCTAACAAATTAAGATTTTCTAAGTGAGTTGCTACAGTAGAATGCATAATTACAACTGAGAATTTATTTTTGTTATCTCCTCCAGCTTGTTGAATAGCAGAGTTAAGAGTAGTTACTCCTACTTTTGCTTCATCTCCTGTTTTCCCTGTAATATCATAAGTATGCCCATCAACAAATGCTAAATTTCCTGCACCTGTCATTGAAAATATACCATTCAATATAGATAAAAGTGTTTTTTGATCTATATCTCCCCAATATTCTGATACTTGTGCTGCCACATTGTCCATAAATTCTACTCCACCAGTTATATCTGCTGAAAAGTCCAACTCTGTCCAAGCCTTAGCCCTTCCAATTACTACTACTCCTCTTTCATAAGTATCTGTTGTTTCTTCTGTGATATCAGTTTTCCCATCATAATTAACTGGTGTTCCTCCTAATGTTCCGAACATTGGAATAGTTGCATAAGCTGTTCCTGTCTGATTGCTAAAAGCTTCTCTTATTTGTGCATTTCCTTTCAACGCTCTTGATTTTATAAGTTCTAGTCTTTTTAGATTAGGTATCCTATCAACATACTTCCCAAATGCTTCCGGATTAAAAGTTTTTTCATTAAATTTTGCTGCCATTTTTTACCATCTCCCTTTTTTAATTAATTTTAGCTCCTGGATTTGCTGCTAAATAAGCTTCCATTTCACTATAAGTCATATCTTTTATATCTTTTTTTGTACTTTTCCCTGCTGGATCAGTTCCTTTCGGAGTTTCTGTTTTGCTTTCAGCTTCAAATAAAAATGCTGTTCCTTCATCTTTTGTTAAATTTTTGATTTGATCTTCTAATCCTTTAACTTTACCATCTTCTCCTATTTCTAAGTTTTCAAGATTAAGCAAAGCCTTTACAGCTTTAGTATTTTTAGCTTTAGCCCCTATTAATGCCAACTCAACAGCATTATCAACTTTTAATTTTTTTATATTATTTGTATATTCTGTTTCTTTGTTTTTGTTTTCATCTTGCATTTTTTGTATCTCTGCTTTTAATGCTTCTGCATCCCCAGTATTTTTCTTTAAATCTTCCAACTGTTTATTTACAGTTTTGTTACTCTCTTCCAATTGATTTTTAACTGTTTCAAGTTCACTATATTTAGTTTTTTCTACATATCCTTTCAACTCTTCGGTAGAAGCAGCCTCAACTTTTTTAGCTGTTTCTTCATCTAGTCCTAGTTTGATTAGTTCTTCTTTTTTCACTTTTTACCTCCTAAAATTTAATAACTGGCATTGTTGTACTTCTGCAATTTGGATGCATTGATGGATAATTAACTCCTACAACCGCATCCTTGACTTTAAAAATCTGCCCATTAAGTTCCTTGCATATCGCTGATGTTCTGTTGTCGATCTCTGCTAAAAACTCATATTCTTCTATCTCATCCTCTTCATATGCTATTTTTGTGGCTTCATTGAGAGCATAATTCAATTCTGTTCTTACAAGTCTTTGGGTTTCTTTGTAGCCACTACCCATTTGTTCTCTTATTCTCTTATTTAATTTTTGTGGATTTACTCCTTGTATAAGAGATTGAGTTATCTCTGTTTTTAATACTCGGCTTAGCTTATCTCTGTTGCTCCATATTCTTTCGGAGAAATTTTCTCCACTCCATGGGTATTGCATAGCCCTCTCTATTTGATTGAGAGGTAAAATTGTATTAACACCTTTTTTACCAATATCTGTTTGAAAACTTTCAAAAGTAGTTTTATATACACCTTTTACATAATTAGCAACCTCCTTTTCTTCTTCGAATTTCTGCTTGTTTATAACTTGGTTAGTTTGTATGACTAAACTTTCAAGTCTACTTACTTTGCTCCTAGTAGCTAATGTTTCAAGTTCCAACTTTATTTCTTTGTATTTTTCTGGATTTATATTTTTGTATTGCTTTAATTCTTTTAAATATCCTTCTATATCTTTTCTCCAAACTTTATATTCATTGGAATTTAATTTTTTTTGTGCTTCTGAATAACTTAAACCAGTTTCAGACATATATTTTCCAA
>OGJZ01001968.1_pt1 | contig 16634 bp, 9 predicted proteins | sample 1572321 | NCBI WGS metagenome assembly OGJZ01 (sample SAMEA2582086, study PRJEB24529) | metagenome | biome: Human gut stool | place: China | collected 2011 | reverse complement strand
TCGGGGAAAGAGGAGATTGTTGCTGACAGGGATGTTGAGATACCGGGGATGGAAGGGAATACTGAGGTTGAGAAAGTGGCGGCAGCAGTTGTTAAGCCTGATGCAAGTGTTGAGGTAATGAATCTTAATAATAATCAGAATGAAATAGGCAGACAGAAAGAGCAAACAGATAGTGCGAGAAAACAACAGACTGGTTTAGAGGGTATAGGAATACCAGAGGTTCATAATTCGTCTTATGTGAATGTGGCAAGACTGGACGAAAGTACAACTGATGTAACAGGTAAAAGTGAATTTGTGGAAACTAAAGAAACTGAGCCTGTGGACAAAGTTGGTTGGATTGTCAGGAGAATATTAGAGCTTGGCGGTTATGAAAATATCAGTGATTCAGTTAAGGCAGATGTATTCGGATTCGATATTGCTGATGTGAGTGGAAGCATAAGGTTGTTCTCAGATGTAATGAAAAGGCTGGGGATGAAGCTTGATGGGGATGAGCTTTATGAGGAGTTTCAGAGGATTTATGATGAAGCAGTTAGCAGAGATGTTGGTAAAGATAAAGCAGAAGATAAGATGTGGAATAGGGGCAGAGGGAGATGATTCCTCTGCTGACTTATTTCAAAACTTGAAAAAAATGTTCGAGAAATCAAATAAAGTATTTTACAACGAAATTGAGATAATATATAATAAAATAGTGAAATTGTATTCCTAAAAGCACGGAGGATAATATGGCTGTATCATACAATAAATTATGGAAATTAATGATTGATAAAAAAATAAATAAGAGCCAACTGTGTAAAAAGATAAAAATTAGCAGTAGTACTATGGCTAAAATGACAAATGAAGAGATGGTTGCTATGACCGTATTAGAAAAAATATGTGCTGAATTGGAATGTGATATATCTGATATTATGGAGTTTACTGATTTAGCTGAAGTAAAGAAAAAATTTCATAATGATAATATAAGTCCAGATAATGGGACAGTAAATGTGAGATAATGAGGTAGAACAACCATGAATGAAAATGGGTTAAATTATATTGATCTCTTTGCTGGTGCCGGTGGACTTTCAGAAGGATTTATTCAAAGTGGCTATAGACCGGTTGCACATGTGGAAATGAATGAGCATGCAGCAAAGACAATAGAAACAAGAATAGCATATTATTACTTAAAAGATAATGGCAAAATTAAAAGTTATTATGATTATGAAAAAGGAAAAATAACCAGAGAACAACTTTTGGAAAAAATACCCAAAGAGGAACTTAAGACTGTAATTAATAAAGAAATGTCGGAAGCCACAATTAAGGGGATTTTCAACACAATTGATGATATCAAAAGGGAAAAAGAAATTGATAAGATTGATGTAATTATAGGTGGTCCTCCATGCCAGGCATATTCTTTGGTGGGAAGAGCACAGAGCAGTCATATGATTGTTCCGATGGAAGATGATCCAAGAAATGAATTGTATAAAATGTATGTTCAATTTCTTAAAAAGTATAAGCCAAGAATGTTTGTGTTTGAGAACGTAGCCGGAATAAAGACTGCGAGAGGTGGGGCAGCATTTAGAAACCTCCAGACATATATGAAACGTGTGGGTTATGAAATTGATTATCATGAGTTGAATGCTCAGGATTTTGGAGTATTACAAAGTAGAAAAAGAGTGATTATAGTAGGTTGGCTTAAAGGCACAGGATATGAATATCCATCATTTGATGTAATCCATAGTAAAGCAGAAGTATGGGATTTATTGAAGGATTTACCACCATTGACTCCAGGTATTGAGGCAAGAGAACATACGATGAATGATATGCGAAGACTAAAAAAATATGTTAAAGATAATGGTATTCGCATGAAATCAGATGTATTAACAGGTCATGCTGCGAGACCACATACAGCTCAGGATATTGAAATCTATAAGAAAACAATTGATATGTGGTTTGAAAACGAACAGCATGAACGTTTGAAATATGATGATTTACCAGAAAGATTGAAAACACACAGAAATAGAACTTCATTTGTAGACCGGTTTAAAGTTGTTGAAGGAGATATGGATCATTGTCATACAATACTTGCACATTTATCGAAAGATGGACATTATTTTATTCATCCAGATATAGAACAACATAGGTCAATTACAGTCCGAGAAGCGGCAAGAATACAGTCATTTCCAGATAATTATTATTTTGAAGGACCAAGGACAGCACAATTTGTTCAGGTGGGGAATGCGGTTCCGCCAATGATGGCAAAGGTAATAGCAGATAAAATAAAAGAACAATTAAGAAAATAAAATTGGAGGTTTCGCAAATGGGTATTGTTGAAAATACATATGCTGAATTAAAGCAACAAGAACTGAAAAATAATCCATATAGTTGTTTGCATATGGCTGATATTGACATCAATCCTCATCAGATTGAAGCATTCACATTTGCACTATCTTCATTAGAGCTTGGTGGAGCAATTCTTGCAGATGAGGTAGGTCTTGGAAAAACTATTGAGGCTGGCTTGGTCATCAAGTATTTGCTATGCAGTGGAAAAAATAAAATACTACTTATTATGCCATCAAATCTGCGAAAGCAATGGCAAGTTGAATTAGAAGAGAAATTTGATATTGATTCATTAATTGTGGATAGTTCTAACTGGGAGGATTATCTCGCAAAGGTAAAGAGTAAACAAGCAGTAATTATTGTTTCCTACCACTTTGCCTCAAAAAGAAAAGCAGAGTTCGGAAAGATAGCTTGGGATTTTTGTGTATTTGATGAAGCACATCGGCTTAGGAATGTATATAAGAATGGTTCAAAGATGGCTAACTCATTATATGAATTAACAAAGGGAATTCCAAAGATTCTATTAACTGCGACTCCTATGCAGAATACTTTACTTGATATATATGGACTTGTTCAGTTTATCGATGATAGAGTTTTTTATAGTAAGCAGATATTTTCTGAAAGATATTTGCGAGGAGAAGATTACAATGATTTGAAGGCTTGTTTAGAACCTGTTGTGCAAAGAACTTTACGAAAAGAAGTAGCAGAGTATATCCAATTTTCAGAGCGTAAAGAAATGACAATTGATTTTGAACTATCGCCAATGGAGATAGAACTTTATGTGATGATAAATAATTATCTGAAAAAGGAAATCTTGTATGCTTTGCCCAATTCACACAGAACACTTATTACATCTGTTATTAGAAAATTGCTTGCATCATCAAGTATGGCAGTTGCAGAAACCTTCAAGGTATTAAAAGGCAGACTTGAAACTTTGAAGGAAACAACTAGAACTGAATCAGCGGATGAAAGTATTGATTTTTTCCTTAGTTTTTTTGATGATGATGAAATAGAGACGGATGATGATAGTAAGCATGATGAATTATACACAAGAGAAAAGGTAAATGAATTTATTCAGCATGAAATAGATGAGGTAACAGCCATTATTAATAAAGCTGAAACTATAAAAAGAAATGCGAAGATGACAGCATTGAAACAGGCGGTGGAGACAGCTTTTGCATTTCAAGATGAAGCTGGCATAAAACAAAGAATAGTTGTGTTTACGGAATCTATTAGAACGCAACAATACATGTTTGAAGAATTATCTCATGCCGGATATGAAGGTCAGATACTTAAGTTTAATGGTAGTACAAATGATCCTTTTACTAAACAGATTTATAAGGCGTGGAAAGCTAGAAACTATGGAAAGTATGTGGGTAGTAGAAATGTTGAATTGAAGAATGCCATCGTAGAAGCATTTAGGGATGAATACAAGATTTTGCTTGTAACAGATTCCGGTTCGGAAGGATTGAATCTTCAGTTTTGTAATACGATTATAAACTATGACCTTCCTTGGAATCCGCAGAAGATAGAGCAGCGAATTGGTCGCTGTCATCGTTATGGACAAAAGAACGACGTTGTGGTTATTAATTTGCTTAATACTCAGAATGTAGCAGATAAGAGAGTATATGAAATTCTTTCAGAAAAATTCGAGTTATTCCAAGGCGTATTTGGTGCATCAGATAAAGCTATTGGATTATTAGAAAGTGGAGCAGATTTTGAAAAAAGAGTTACACTTATTTATCAGGAATGTAAAACGACATCAGATTTTACAAAGCAATTTAAGGATTTGGAAAAGGAATTAGAAAAGAAACGAAACAAGAAAATGGATGAACTGAAATCCATATTTACATATAAGACAGAGGAACAACATAAGTCTCATTTTAATATTATTATGAAAGAAATAGCGGAATATGATTCACAGTTTGAGTATTGGAATGGTAGAAGTAAAGAGGAAAATGGGACATGTCCAAAGTACTATGAAACTAATATAGACTTGGAAATTCTGGGAATTCAACACGGATATTTACTTATTGGTGGTTCTTATGTTGGTGAGATTCTTGAAGATGCAGTATTTGAAATAATTGATATAACAGGGAAGATATATGGTGTTTCAGATGAGTTGGCTAGAGATCTTTGCGAAAAATTGCAGGAGCAGTGCTTAGAAGAAGAGACTCCTAATAATCAAGAAATCCTTTTATATATTGATAAAGTGGATGAATTTATGCAACAGAAATATACAGAATCTAAAAGAACAGTTTTGATTGCTAATCAGAAAAAATTGGATAATTGGTTGCAATTAAGAAAAGAAGAATATTTGCTCAGAGTCAAAGATACATCAGAATTAGATGAAATTAAAGATAAATATATAAATGAAAGTGATTTTAGACAGAAAATCGCATTAAAGAAACAAATAGAAATTTTAGAAGAACGGAAACAAAAAATGATAGAGACATTTCATGATGAAATGTCGGCATTGGAAGAGGAGGCTGCCAATATGCAGAAGGAGTTTGCAGAAAGCATATTGGTAAAAACACAACTGGTAACAAAGATAGTGATTAAGTTTTAGGAGGCTACCATGGAGAAAAAAGGCAAGTTAGAATTGACATGGGTTGGTAAATATGAGGAAGAGAAACTTGAACCAAGAATATTAATTGAAGATAAATCAAAATCATATGGTGATCCGAATACAGAAAATATGCTGATTCATGGGGATAATTTGTTGGCGTTAAAAGCTCTTGAGAGAGATTATGCTGGGAAGATTAAATGCATATACATTGATCCCCCTTACAATACGGGAAGTGCATTTGAACATTATGATGATGGTGTTGAACATTCGATATGGTTATCGTTAATGAAACAAAGATTAGAAATTCTTCATAGTTTGCTTTCGGATGATGGTTTTATTTTTGTTGAAATCGACAATAATGAAATGGCATATTTGAAGGTTTTGATGGATGAAATTTTTGGAAGAGTAAACTTTGTTAATGATATTGTTTGGAAGAGACGAGGAGGAAGTGCAAATCCAAATAACCGATTAAATAATGTTACGGATTATATACTATGGTATTCAAAGTCTCAAAATTATACGATATATCCTGTCTTTACTTTAGATGATGAAAATACGCAGAAATATATTGAGGAACGTTTTAAAAACGAGTTAAATGGTAGAAGATATATGCTGGCACCGGTAGAGAGAAATGCGAAGCTCGGAATGAGAGAGACTATGCGTTATGAATATAAAGGATATGTACCACAATATGGTTGGATGATGAGTAAAGAAAATTTAATTAAGCTTGACGATGAAGAAAAACTTCATTGGAATAGTAAAGGACGTCCTAATAGAAGAGTTTTCTTAGACGAATACAAAGGTCAACCTATAGGAAATTTATGGACCGATATTAAGGTAATTAATCCGATGTCAAAAGAGAGATTGGATTTTGATGGACAAAAGCCAGAGGCATTAATTAAAAGAATTATAGAAATGACGACAGCAGAGGGAGATTGGATATTAGATAGTTTTTTGGGTACAGGTTCAACTGTTGCTACAGCAACTAAATTGAAAAGAAAATGGATAGGAATAGAACGAGGAGAACAATGCTTTACTTATTGTATTCCAAGATTGCAGAAAGTTGTTGATGGCATTGATGATGGTGGAATTACAAAAGAGGCTCAGTGGGAGGGGGGAAGTGGATTTAAACTATTTGAATTAGCAGAACCACTTCTTGTAAAGAATAAAGTTCTTCCTGTTTATCAAATAAATCCATCTTATACATGGGATATGGTATGTGAAGCTATTTGTAAGATAGAAGGATTTACCTATGAACCATCTGGGGAGTTTCAAGGACATTCATCAGAGAATCGATTCATACATATCACAGAAGAATTTGTTAATACAAAGTATGTGATGTCGATAATGAAGAACTTAGGTGATAAGCAGAGTTTACTGATTTATTGTAAGAAAAATCAAGCAGATATGATGCTTCCAGAGAATGTTGAAGTGAAAAAGATACCAAAGGATTTATTAGATAAATGTAATTTTGAAAGCGAGGTGCAGGAATAATGAGTTCAGTAGATAAAATCAAATGGGCTATGAGCCTGCGTGATCCTCAGTATGAAGCGCTACAATACTTTGATGCAATCAGTTTCAAGATTGAATATAGAACTAGTTCAAAAGCTGAAGCAGAGGAAATAGCATCAGAGAATTGCCAAGCTCCACATACAATATCTGTAGATAAGGAATTTGATTTTCCATCATTCTGCTTTGATATGACAACCGGTATTGGTAAGTCACGTTTAATGGGGGCATGCATTTATTATTTGTACAAGACAAAAGGGTACAAACATTTCTTTATTCTGGCACCAGGAAATACGATTTATGACAAGATGCGTCGAGAGGCGGTCCCGGGACATCCAAAATACATGTTTAAGGGACTTGAAGCAGAGATGGGAAGACCCAAAGTTTATGATGGGGAAAATTATTTATCATACCCGGTAAGATATATCCAAGAGGAAATGGTGGTAGAAAAAACATCTGATATTCAGATATTTATCTTTAATATTTCAAAGATTTTTACTAGGGGAGATATCGAATTTAAATTTCACAAGTTTAATGAAAATTTGGGTGGCTCTTTTGCGGATGTGTTACGTTCGTTTGATGACTTGGTTATTTGTATGGATGAAGCGCATCGTTACTATGCCCCAGCATCAAAGAAAGCGATTAATTATCTTAATCCAGTGTTGGGATTAGAATATACTGCTACACCTAAAAGTACAAATAAGAATATTATTTATCACTACGGATTAGAGGATGGAGCTGGGAAGTTTTTGAAGATTCCGGTTGTTATGGGAAGAACAAATACAGCAGGATATTCAGATGATGATATAGAGGAAATGAAGTTGAAAGATGGAATCAAGCTTCATGAGAGAAGAAAGTCCATCGTATATAAATATTGTATAGACAATCAGTTAGAACAGGTAAAGCCGATTGTTTTGATAGCTTGTAAAGATACAACACATGCTAGAAAAATAAAAGAAAAAATAGATTCTGATGCTTTTTTTGGAGGCCGTTATGTTGGCAAGGTTATTGAAATTGACTCAAGTACAAGTGGTGCAGAGACAGAAGAGAACATTCAGAAATTACTAACCATTGAGAAAAATACCAATCCCATTGAGATTGTGCTGCATGTATATAAGCTGAAAGAAGGTTGGGATGTAAATAATCTGTTTACAATTATCCCTCTTAATGCTGCAAAGAGTGATATATTGGCACTTCAAACTATTGGTAGAGGATTGAGGCTTCCTTTTGGTGAGATAACGGGTATTGAGGAATTAGATACCCTGGATATTGTTGCTCACGACCATTATCGAGAAATTGTTGATGATATCAAGAATAATCCTGTATTTAAGAAAAGAAATCTTGATGAGGAAGATATACCAAACACAAAAACGGTTATGGTAGAGCCAGCAGTTGAGAACCAGCAGATTTCATTATTTGATGAAGCGTTATGCGAAAGTAAAGTGAAATCATACCAAGATTTGAATAATGAAAATGTGGTGGAGAATCTGTTTGCTGAGTATCAGAAAGCATTTGTAAAGAAAGTAGCACCCAAGAAGTCCGAAAGTGATAGTGGACAGATGTCTATTTTTGATTATTTTGCTAACGATGATGAAAAAGAAACAAATGATGGCACAGCATCAGATCACAAAATGACACAGACGGGCATGGGCACTGATGCAGTTGATACATCATTTACTGTACATCAGGGGGATGCTTCATTACAGATTGATTTACAGAAGTCATCTGGCAGTAAGAATGTATTGCCATATGCAAAACAAGAGTTTATCAAGAAAGTTGAAGAGTTAAAGAAAGTTGCTATCTCAGTTCCAAAGATTGGAATTAGCTATAGTTCAACAATTACATTTAAGTCTTTTACTGTTAAACGAAATATTATGGATTTTGATGTTGCGGCATCGAGAATCGAGAGGTATGACGCTGTAAATGGTAGGTTGTTGCAAGTGCTGGATGCAGACGCACTTATTGTAGAAAATCCTGAGAATATGCTTGCAGTTTCTTTATTGGAGAGTATTCCAGAGTTTAGTTCTGATGATGCAGAATTTATTCTTGATGTGGTTGATCAGTATCTCGCATTAATCGAAGGTACGGATGAAGTAAAAAAGAAGATTGTCCGTAGATATGCAACTGTTATAGTAGAGGACTTAAGAAAACAGATATATGCGTCAAAGGAAGAAAGCACTGAGTTTGTATTTAACGTTCAGAAAGACCTTATTATATTCAAATCATTTGCGAAGAATATGAAGGAAAATGGACGACTGAATTTTAAGAAGGAAGTGCCAGATAAGAAAAATATTAAGCAATATTTGTTTGAAGGCTATAAAAAATCATATTATGCAGAGAATGCATTTGATAGTGATGATGAGAGAAGGTTGTCCGTGGTATTAGAAGAGGATTCAGAAGTTATTAGATTTATAAAGCCGCCTTTGAATCAGTTAGGACTATTTTATAAGGCGGCAAAACAGTATAATCCTGATTTCTTAGTAGAGACGGCTGATAAGAAATATATGATTGAAGTGAAGGCTGCAAATCAAACAGATAATGAAGATGTACAGGAAAAAGCAAAGGCTGCAATTAAGTGGTGCGAATGTGCATCACAGGTGGATGCGGACGGAAAGACTTGGGAGTACCGCCTAGTGCCAGGGGATAAGATTATAGTAGGTAATACATTCAAATATGTAATTGGTATGGCAATTCCTGTTGTAGTAGACGGAGAATAAACGGAGGTTGTAGATGGCTGATATAAAGGATTTTAAACATGCTATTGTTCGACAGAAGATTTTAGATGCAGTACGAAAAGACTTAATAGGACCAACATCAGATTGTGAACAATTGAATGAAGTACCAACGAGTAGTTATATTACGGGATTATTATATCCTGCTGATACAGATGTAACGGAAGATGAAAATTACAATGATGTAGAGTTTACAGAAAAGAATTTCGATGCTGATGGAGAAACTTTGGAGGCAGGAATTTTTGAAGAAGAGGAACCAGAGGATAGAGTAAAAGGTGGTTTTCAGAAGCCGTCTTCTATAGGTGTGTCTTTCTATGTCTCTGATGATGTTCAAAAGGTTAATGCTTATATTAATTGGGGAAAGTATTATGCAGAACAGGTGCAAGGTGAAGTAATAGATGAAACCTTAGAAGAAGATGCAGAGAATAAGAAAAAGAAGAAACATACCATATATATTCGTGAGCAGATGAATGATGTTGTGGAAATCGATTTTAATCAGGTGGGGCGTTCGAAGCAGATTCCACTTGAGTCTAATGGAAACATCTATATCTATGTTATGAAGATGCAGTTAGACAATGGATACAAGATGGTATCGGTTTATTTGCATAATAATGATAAGTCAGATGGCGATGAAAAAGAATATGAAAAGGTAATGTTCCAAGTGGAGATGCTTATAGCAGATGATTTGATGAGTCCTATTTTTGTACCAGAATATCTCTGTAGAAAAGTTGAATTAGAGGATGAATATTATTATAAAGGCAGACCAGTTTATGCAAGAGGAAGAGGTTGTGCTGCTACTTGGGAAAAGAAAGCAGAAGAGATAAATGCAACTGCTATAAAATCATCATTTATTCCAGATTATGAAATTCCAAGTGTAAGTGCACAGATAGATGATATGACGGAGCATGCCTTTTCGATGCTTCAGATGGGCTCACCAAAGAAAAAGTCAGAAGTTATTCAGAATCTTCGTACATTGACAGAAATGTATGGAAGTTGGATTACAGATGCATTGACAAACGACGAAGCTATGCATGATGATAAATTTAAGGCAACAGGTCAGACTATTATTGATAAATGCAATGATGCAAATCGTAGGATGAATGCTGGAATTGATTTGATTGAAAACAATGATAAGGTATATCAAGCGTTTGTATTTATGAATCAAGCAATGTATTTACAGAGAAGTATTACAGCTTTTTCAAAAGATTATGGTAATGGCATTCCTTGCAGCTTAAGAGATTATATGACTGATATGCCAGAAAAAGGAAGAAAGAAAGATCACAGTGAGTGGAGACCATTCCAGATTGCATTTGTTCTTTTGAATTTGTATGGGATTATGGATGGTGAGTCTCCGGAACGAAATATTGTTGATTTATTATACTTCCCTACTGGTGGTGGTAAGACAGAGGCATATTTAGGGCTGATTGCTTTTACTATAGCATATAGGAGACTGACAGCTTCAGATGAAACTGATTATGAGAAAGATGGTGGAGTAACAGTATTTTTAAGGTACACGCTTCGTTTACTTACAACTCAGCAGAGAGACAGACTGATGCGTCTTATTGTTGCGATGGAACGACTGCGAGAAGAAAACCAAGAACTATATGGTAAGGAAAGAATTTCAATTGGATTTTGGGTTGGAGGTAATGTTACCCCAAATAAATTTAGCGAATACAGTGATTCGGATCAGTTTAAGAAGAAAGAATTTATAAGGAAGCTTACAAAGCAGATTATTAAATGCCCTTATTGCGGTAAGGAAATCACACGGGATGAATATGACATCAATGAAAAGGGAAAGTATGTTAAAATTCATTGTGCAGATAAGAATTGTATGTTTTCGTTAAAAACAGGAAGAACCATACCGGTTTATCTTGTTGATGAGGAAATTTATGCAAAGTGTCCTACTGTGATTATTTCTACGGTAGATAAATTTGCTAGACTTCCATGGTCTGAACGAGTTGGTTTGCTATTTGGCAGAACAGATAGATATTGTAGTAGATGTGGACATATTGCTATTGGAGAAAAGCATGCAGGAAGACATAATGCAGATGTCGCAGCGGGATTGGAAAAGGCTGAAACAGTTGCATGTAAACAATTCTATCCTCCTGAGCTAATTATACAGGATGAGCTTCATTTAATTACTGGTCCTCTTGGAACTATTTATGGTGGATATGAAACTGTTGTAGAAGAGATGTGTTGTATTGAGAAGAATGGAAAGAAGATTCGCCCTAAGTATATTGTTTCAACAGCAACTATTAGAAATGCTGGGGAACAGATTAAGTTTCTTTATGGGAGAAATGAATTTGCACAATTTCCGCCAAGTGGCTTTGATACAAGAGATTCATTTTTTATTAAGGAAGTACCGCTTCCAACTGAAAATTTAGTTGATGCTTCAGAAGAAAAAATCAGTAGAATGATTAGTGATGGAAAAAAGCCATTTCGTCAATATGCTGGTATATGTGCGAGCGGACAATCTGTAAAAACAACTCTTATTCGTTTGTATTCAATTATTTTGCAAACAGCACTAGATATAGCAAAGGATCCGGAATATGAGGATTATATTGATCCATATTACACATTGATTGGGTACTTTAATAGTATTCGAGAATTGGGTGGTGCAGTGCGCCTTCTTGACGATGATATAGCAAGCCGTATTCGTGTTGTAAAGAATAAATATAATAGCTCAGAACAGAGGTATCTCAGTTTTGAGGGAAAGAAGGAAATTACATCTCGTATACCTTCATGGGAGATTGCGCAGGTTCTTGAAAAGTTAGCAATTTCTTATGATAAAAACAAGAAGAAGCAAGGCTGTTATGATGTTGTTATTGCAACTAATATGATAGCGGTAGGTATGGATGTTGACCGTTTAGGACTTATGTCAGTTGTAGGTCAGCCAAAGCAGAACTCTGAATATATTCAGGCTACAAGCCGTGTGGGGCGACAGCATCCAGGAATTATTTTTACTGTTTACAACCCATACAGACCAAGGGATTTGTCTAATTATGAGAATTTTGTTGGTTTCCACTCTCAGATGTATAGATATGTAGAAGGAACTACAGCAACGCCATTTGCAGCCAGAGCTAGAGACAGAGTATTACATGCATTGGTAGTTTCTTTACTAAGATTACAGGTAGAGACGATGGCTGATAATGGTGGAGCATCAAACATTAATGATATTTCTGATGAACAAATCAAAGATATAAAAGACAAAATTCTTGAGCGAGTTAAGATAACGGCACCATCGTCTTATGTAGATACGGAGAAAGAAATGGATGAGTTTATCAATACTTGGAAGAACATTGCAAAAGACGAAAAGCTATATTATTTTGTTCCAACAATAGCTGATGATAAGAAGAGGCTGCTTACATATTATGGCGAATATTATGGAGACAAAGAAAAACCAACACTAAGTTCTATGCGTGATGTTGAGCAGTCGTCAACAGTATTTTATTGGGAGGGTGTCTGATGAATTTTTATAAAAAATTGGGCGAGATTCGTCCGAATCAGTTAATAACTACATATGGACCAGGCTCGATAATGGATGCTGTAAATGATTCATTGACAGTTTTAGATATAGAGTACTGGGATACTAACAATATTGGTAAAGAAATTAGAGATGCAAGATTGGCTAGTTATATGAATGTTCGACGATTCTTTATGCCAAAGACAGGTGGAAAAGAGGATATTCCTGTTGTGTCATTCCCATACTACCATGTGTGCTCAAAGGGAACTTGTAAATTTTTATTTGATATGAGAGATTACTTTGATTTGGATCAGTACAAAAAGAATCAAGGTGAAGTGAAATGCCCTAAGTGTGGATTTCCAGCATATCCTTCGAGATTTATAACAGTATGCGAAGATGGGCATATGGACGATTTCCCTTGGAGATGGTGGGTACATCATGGAGAAACAAGTTGTAAAGAAGATATGTACCTAAAATCAACGGGCAATACTTCATCACTTGCAGAACTCCGTGTTGAGTGTAATTGCGGTGCAAGGAGAGATATGTCTGGGGCAATGCAAAAAGAAAAATTTGCAGGTCTATGCTGTTCAGGAAACCATCCACATAGACCAGGAGCAAAGACGAAAATTTGTAAGAAGAGTGTAATACCTAGCCAGCGTGGTGCATCTAATGTGCATTTTACAGTCACAAGAAATGCAATATCAATTCCGCCTTGGACAAATCCTATTAATGATATCATGGGTGCACAAAGAGCAACTATTGAAGCATTGGTAGAGGCTATGGGAGAAGAGGCAGGTCTTTCATTTGCTTATCAGAAGTATTTTGGAGATAAATATTCTTATGAAGACTTTAAAGCTGCCTATGATAGATTAAGCCAAAATATCAAAGAGTTTATTGAACTTAAAGAAATGGAGTATGCAGCTATTACGCATCATGAGGATGTTGAGTATCAACATGATGTTAAGTACTTTAAAGCGGAAGAAGTTGCTTTGAGCGAAAGCTTAAAAGCGTATATTTCTAGGATTATTAAAATACATAGATTACGTGAAGTACGAGTTTTGACAGGTTTTACAAGACTGGAAGCACCAGAACCAGAAGTGGATGAGCAGTCACATATCGTAAAATTGAAGTGCTCTTCGGGAGAAAAATGGCTTCCGGCAGTCGAAATTAATGGTGAAGGTGTATTCATTGAATTAAATAAGGGAAAAATAAATCAGTGGATGCAGATAGAGACTGTGAAATCTCGTTCCGATAAATATGAGGAATGCTATGCAGTATATTGTCAGAAAAAAGGATGGGAGAATTTTAAACCAAGAAATGCAGAGTATGTGTTGTTACATACACTTTCACATATGCTGATTAAGGAAATGTCTATGCAGTCAGGATATTCATCATCTGCATTACATGAACGCATTTATAGTAGTGAAAATATGTGTGGAATTTTAATTTACACAGGTGCGGCGGATAAGGAAGGTTCACTAGGTGGACTTGTTGAACTTGGCGGAATGAATAAGTTTTTGCCGCTTTTAAAAGGGGCACTGGAGAATGGTTTAACATGTACAACAGACCCAGAATGCTTTATGAAGAATCCGACGAGTGAGAGATTAAATGGGGCTGCCTGTCATTCTTGTACTATGATATCAGAAACTGCATGTGAAAATGGTAACCGCCTACTTGATAGAGCATTAGTTGTACCGGTACCGGAGCATGAGGAAATGGGATATTTCAGAGAATTGGTGAGAGATTTATGTGGAATACAAGTGTAAAAATCGAATATATCGCAGGTCTGATTGTAGATGCACTTGAAAATTATTCTGTTAATAGAGAGAATGCACAGTTTCGTCTTGTGATTGAAGAACTTAGAAATCATTTTACTAATTGTTCTGAACAAGAGATAACAGATATAATCAGCCTTTGTATGAAGATGTATTCGTCAAAGAAAATTGAACACGCAGAACTTGTTCTTACCGCACCAGATTCATTTCGTGTGAAAACATTAAGAACCAAAGATACAATGCGTAATATGATAGAGAATACGGAAAAGAGTCTTACTGTAACTGGTTATTCAATCTCAGATTATTTTGCCGAAATGCTCGATGTTATTATTAAAAAAAGCCAGCAAGGAGTATATGTTCGTATATATGTAAATGATATAGAAAAGCAAAAAGAAGCACTTGACAGGCTGATGTCATATCGTTCGAGATTCTTACAGATATATGAATATCAAAAGCAAGAAGATGACAAGATGGCAGCATTGCATGCGAAACTTATTGTATCAGATGTAAAGAAATCACTGGTGTCGTCAGCTAATCTTTCATATCACGGAATGCAAGGAAATATTGAAATGGGATTCTTGATTGAATCCCATGATAAGGCAAAGCAGATAGAGGAAGTTATGAAAGAAATGGTAAGAATGAAGGTGTGTGGCAAATATAAATAAACTGTTTGAATGGATGCGAAGGAGAACGTATGGATGATATAGAAGACACTAATTATAAGTTTTATTCCCAAGATATTGAAAATATATGGTATATATTCTTTTGTTTAGCAGATTCAGCATTTTCGTCTGTAGATGTATCTTATGGAAAAAAAGGACCATATATGTTATCCGGAGAGACAATGATGTCAATATGTAAAACCCTAGAGACTATTGATTTTTGTTGTAATAGAGATGCCTATTCGGATGCGTATACTTTATTACGGAAGTGTAGAGATGATTTAATGCAGTATTTATTTGTATTGAATGTTATACAGAACAAACATGGTTTAACGGATGAAGAAGCAGAAAAATTCAACATAAACTCGGAATCTATGATGAAAATGATAGAGTTAGATGTGTCTATATTGGTTTCAGGTGAAAGAAAAACAGACGCAGAACTAGCTATGGAAAAATGGATTTATAATGTATTGGAAAGCTCAGAAAACAATAAGGATAGAAAACAATTTTTTGATACATCAAAATACAAATCATATTTGGTAAGTAATAATGAAAAGGTCAAATATATTTTTGATAATTTTCTTGTAGATAAGTGCTTGAGAGAGGACAGAAAGTTAAATAATTATGTCCATGCGAATGGCATTAGATTTGTAATGGATAATTATATATATCAGAACAAAAAGGAAGATAAAGATAAAGAGCTTATAGAGACACTTCAAAATATTACAGATATATTTTTGAGTTTGTTGTCAGTTATAGATAGTATAAAATTTCATTCTTCGGATTATCTTGATGCTTTAGAAATGGATATGGAACCTCAGGAGGGAAGTCAATATTGGGTATGTCCAATAATTGTTGAATATATGAATGAAAGGTTTGATAAGAAACTATTACAGTATATTCAGAATAATGAAGGAAATGGCATGCAATTTATGGCAGAATATTATGCTGATTAATAAATACAGGAGGCGATTAAATGACAACCGAATTGATGAGAAATTTGCTCACAAATGATGAGAAAATAACAATTGAGTACAAGACATGTCAGCATGGAATACAGGAAGATGTTTATGAAACAGTGTGCTCATTTTCTAATAGATATGGTGGCTATATTATCATGGGCGTAGAAGATGATGGAACACCAATCGGGATTAATAGAAATATGAGTAAAGATATGAGAAAAAACTTTGTTAATCAGCTTAACAATCCTGATAGAATGTCACCTACACTATATCTTTCCATAGAAGAATTTGAATATGAAGGTAAATTATTATTATGGGTGTATGTACCACCAACATCAACTGTCGAAAAATGTATTAATAGAATATATGACAGAAATGAAGATGGGGACATGGATATTACAGATTCACCTATTCAGTTACAAAATATGTATAACAGAAAAAGCAACACATATGCAGAGCATAAGATTTTTCCATATGTTACGAAGGATGATCTTCGTATTGATTTAATGGATAAAGTAAGAAACTTGGCTAAAAGTAAAAATCCGGACCATCAATGGCTTACAATGTCAGATGATGAAATTATGAAGAGTGCCGGATTATGGGAAAAAGATTTTTCATCAGGTATTCAAGGATATAATCTTGCAGG
>OGJZ01001966.1_pt1 | contig 16650 bp, 8 predicted proteins | sample 1572321 | NCBI WGS metagenome assembly OGJZ01 (sample SAMEA2582086, study PRJEB24529) | metagenome | biome: Human gut stool | place: China | collected 2011 | reverse complement strand
CTGTTATCAGGGTAGAGACAGCCTTCCCGTCCACTACCTTATATACAATCGTCTTATCCTGCATCTTCACGGTGGCCGTCTGCGGAATGGCGATACAGTCTTTATAAATGCTTGGCACTACCACCGTGCCCGAGGCTCCGCTATGAAGCAACCGCGATTCGTTGGGAAACACCACGCGCGCCACCACAGTACCCGTTTGCCGGTCGATGACGCCGCTGATGGATTCGATGACACCTTTCTTATTATAAACCGAATTATCATTCAGGCGTAATTCCACTTCCGGCATGTTCTTCAACGCTTCGTCCATGTCGCCATACTGGCGGGTGAGGGCAAGCAACTGATTCTCGGTCATGGAGAAATAGACATACATATCCGAATTGTCGCTGACCGTAGTAAGCGGATAAGGCATATTGGCACTTACCAATGCGCCTGCACGATAAGGCAATGCACCTACGACTCCGTCACTGGGACTTTTCACTTCGGTATAAGAGAGATTGTTGCGGGCACTGATCTCCTGGGCTTCGGCCTGCGACAGTTGAGCTTTGGCGGTGAGATAAGAATTCTCGGCCGTTTTCAGACTGAATTCCGAAACTACTTTCTGCGCATACAGTTCTTTGTTGCTCTTGTAGGTCAGTTCGGCAGTACCCAGCGCGGCACGTGCTGCTTCCACATTGGCAGTGGCGGTTTTCAGTGCGGCCTTGTAAGGCACTTGGTCGATAATGAAAAGCGATTGCCCGCGGCGTACTTTTTGCCCTTCGGTCACACAGAGTTTCTCAATCGTTCCCGACACCTGCGGATAAATATCAATATCCTGTCGCCCACGTATGCTCGCCGAATAGGAAGAAGAAAATTCCTTATCCACCGCTTCTATCTGCATTACTGCATAAGAAGAAGATTTCACTCCCGCATCCGATGCCTGCTTGCAAGATGCCATCCACACTGTACAACCGACAATCCCTATCAGCCGTATCCATTTTTTGCTTACTGTAATCATACTTTCTCTTTTGTTCTTTTGTTAAATCCTGGACAAAAGTAGGAGAAAAGAACAAGGCAATAGTGACCAATTTCCCTCCATAAATGTCCTATTCTCGCCTTTTTCATTTATTATAGCTAACTATTTGTCAATAAACGACATATCAGACAATTATAAAGGCAATCAGGACATTCCGTTTTCCGCTTTATTCACCAACTTTGCAAAAAGAAAAAAAGAAAAGAATATGGAAAAAGAGAACATCAGACCAATAGATATAAAAGACTTTAAGGACAGTCAGCATACACTGGACTATATAGATAATGATTTTGCAATAGTCAACAGCTTGGAAGGAATTCCTGATAATAATGATATTGTCAGACTGGAATGTTTCATCATCGCCGTCTGTATAGAAGGGTGCATCCAACTGGACATCAACTACCGGACTTACCAGTTGAAGGCAGGCGATCTATTGCTCGGCCTTCCCAATACCGTCATCAGCCATACGATGTTAAGCCCTAAATATAAGGTAAGGCTTGCAGGATTCTCCACCCGTTTTCTGCAACGTATCATTAAAATGGAAAAGGAGACGTGGAACACAGCCGTTCATATCCATAACAATCCGGTGAAGTCCGTAAGCGACGAAGAAGACAATTCTGTTTTCGGATTCTACCGGGATTTAATTGTGGCCAAGATAAATGATGAACCTCATTGCTACCACAGGGAAGTGATGCAGCATCTCTTTTCCGCTCTCTTCTGTGAGATGTTGGGGCAGCTTCATAAGGAAATCGAGTGCTCCGACAAGTCGGATCGTTCGAGAGAGAATATCAAGCAGGTGAATTATACCTTACGGAAATTCATGGAGCTATTATCAAGAGACAAAGGTATACACCGCTCGGTGAGTTATTTTGCCAACGAGCTCTGTTATACGCCCAAATATTTTTCAAAGGTTATCAAGCAGGCGTGTGGCAGAACTCCGTCAGACTTGATTAATGAAACGGCTATGGAGCAAATAAAATACCGGTTGAAGCATTCGGACAAGTCTATCAAAGAAATTGCGGAAGAGTTCAACTTCCCCAATCAATCCTTCTTCGGGAAATATGTAAAAGCATATTTGGGAACATCACCGGCCAGTTACCGGAGCAGAAAAGAGGATATATGAAGAAACGCATATTTTATCTATTCTGTGCCTCATAATTCGAGCTCCTCTCTTCTGAATCAGAAAAAACGCCTGCAATTTAAAACAGCACAATTTGCAATCGATACCAAACGTCTATTATTGCTAGACAAATTGCAGTAAAGCAGACCTTTTAAAAGTATAAAAAGCCACTATATTATCAGACACATATCAGATTGCTATTTACAAACCAACAGAAAAGAAAGGCAAACCAGCTCTAATTCTGCTCTCCCAAAACCCAGTTTCGCTTCCTTTAAAAGGAACCGACGGTTTGTTTATACCAAAGAGAGCGTTTGTTTTAAACAAACCGAAGCTTTGATTACACCAAACCGATGGTTTAGTGACACCATATATTGCATATTTCAAGGAAATAAATGCAATATAAAAAGAAAAAGCGCATATTCTTGCAACTGAATATGCACTTTTTCTTCTATTAGGTCCTTTTATCTTATTCCGGTTTTCTTCTGAATCTTAAAAATGGAACAAAGATGGAAAACTCTATTTCCTCATACAGACCCATAAGCCTAACGATTCTCGGTATCTTTCATACAGCGTACAGAGAATGCATGAGAACGACCGGCGGTATGAGTCCAAGTTTTATCCGCTGCCTTGTAATAGATTGTACTTCCTCCCTGATCTTTATCGTTTCCATAGCTCGTTGCGGGTGAATTTGACCAGTAACAAGCCGCAGTTGTAGAATTGTTAGAAGTACGGTCCGAAGGATTAGAACCCCAACGAGCACCGGCCAATGGCCAATAGGAATAGTTTGTACCGTCATAACAATATCTTATCACTCCAATACTTGACAGTTTCACATATTCTCCACTCTTCTCTACCTCTGTCAATACCCCCGGAGATACAACACGATATCCTTTTGGGCAAGGGTCATAAATAGATTTATGACCATCAGACGGATTATTATAAGTGTTTGATTCATTCGGATTTCCCCAGAAGTCATCTTTCCGGTCAGTACGTGCACCTGTCCATGCCCCCAAATACCAGTCGGATTTCGTATTATCGACCGTTGCAGTATAAAGCAAATAGCGAGGATTCTCAATGGAGAAGCGAACGCTCGTAGCTTCGGTAGGCATAGAATAATAACCTTTTGCTCCCCACCCAAACGGAGTAGGACGTCCCCATTGGAAATAAACACCGTTTGCCTTCCAGTTATCTCCTTCACCGGTCATATAAGTACCCAAATTACGATCCTGAACAATATAACCGGTATTTCCATATATATGTTCTGCCGGAGTGGGAGTCATCCACACAATAAAACTCCATAATATAGTAGACTGGTCATTTCCATAAATGGCCACCTGTCCACAACCACCATCATATCCTCCACTCACTTTATAGGCATTAACCGTAATGGTATAATCATTAGCAATAGGAGAGAAATCTGTAGCAGATCCATTTACATATACCATTTTATGATCATTGTTCAAATCACAATTAAATATAGTCTTTGCATACTTGGGCTCTTCCACTTCCATAAAGTTACCACGTGCTTTCACGCTCATCGTATTGCTCACGCCACTGGTAGAAATATTCGTCAACAGACAGTTGGACTCGCCATAAGCCCATCCTCCTGCCAACAAACGTGTCTCTACCGGCTCGTACCATTCGCAGGAATTATCCGAAAGTTTCAGGTTGTTGACAGCAATCGTATTGACAGCATTGGCTTTCAGTTGCTTTCCTTCTTTGAGAATAGGAATTGTAACAGTCTGCTGGTCATTCTCCAGAGTGATGACAATGTACACTTCTTTGCCGCTTAAATCGGCAGGATATGTAGTCAGGTATATATCCTGTGCGGAAGCGAGCAGTTCGGGAGCAGTCAGTGAAACAGTGGCATACGGTTTCACATCCGTACCGTAGGTCAGTTCGTCCGTATCCAAATCTGCTGTGAATACACCGGAAAGAGGAGTCTTTGTCTCCTTGTCATATAAAGAAACACTCTTGAGCTTGTACGTAGAAAGCTCCTGGGACGAGATGCTGAACTTCACATAAGCCATCGCATGGTTCAACGTAAATTTAGCAAGCATATCCGGACTGCTGACCGTAGCCTTGGCAAACGCAAAACCATACTTTCCAATATGACGGCTATCGCCGGGACGGCTTTGTTCCTGCTCAACAGACAGGGTAGAAGTTATCTTGTTGCCATTTTCGGCCAGTTCCGTACTTGCCCGGTAAGGATAGTAAATAAGAAGTTCCGTAGCTCCTTCTTCCGCCATCTTCACGTCGTCCGAAGTAAAGACACCGGAGTTTTGTCCGATCGACTCATCACTCAATAAAGACTGCACATTATTGATGTCGGTCCCTGCCGTACGGGAGAAAACGCCCAAGGCATCCCCTTCGCTCCAGAGCACCGGATAAACGTCCCCAGTTTTGTCACCGATAGAAACACGCGTCTGCGGAGACGAGAGTCCAACCAACGTCAGACATGAACCTGCCGTTGCCGGTTCTTTGCCCTTATCGGACGAAATAAGTTCGTCCTGCGTGCAACTTGTCATCATGAGAATCATTGCACCTATTGCAAATAATCTATTTTTCATACCATTCATTCTTTTGAGTTACACCATTTTTACCATTCATTCTCTTCCAGATCACCGGCAGAACCGCCGTCACTCCATGCTCCTTCCGTTCCTGAAGCTTTCCAGGTCTGGAAAGCGGAACACACGGCACGCCCTTCGGCATTATAGGCGATGATCGCACTGATGTAATTCACTCCCGGACGTAATCCTTCGGTGATTTTGCGCGTATAAGGTAGGGATACGGGTTCTCCGTTCTCTTCTACGAATTTCACCAGCTTCACTTCAATGTTATAATCAAAGCCGATGTCCGCCACCGGATAGAATTCAATGACTTTCGCACCGAACGTAGTACCTGTTTGCTGCTCGGAAGTAATCAGAGCCGTATTGTCCGCAATCTCCGAAACTATCAGGTTCATGGTGGGAATGACACGCGGAGCCGAATCATCCTTGTCCGAACAGGAGGCAGTTATCAGCAGTAGAACGAAGATAAATGCCATATTTATATGTAAGTTCTTCATAATCATATTGTATTAGTTTTATTATTGTAGATTCTTATACCGCAGCAATGCTTCTAAAAAGTAATAATCGGCATACGTCAGGGGGACATCTACTTCGCTTTTATCAGGAAGTGCACCCACGCTGTGCTTCAGGATGAAACATTCGTTCGTACCCGGTTCTGCCAGATACTCTTTCGAGGCAAGCGTACGGAGTTGCTTTTCTGCCATGGCAAGATAAGATTCCTTGGCTTCCGTGCCGGGGATATAACGGCTTAGTTCGATAAAGGCGGAGGCCATGATAGCCGCAGCGGAAGCATCCCGATAGGTCTGTTCTTCTACCGGAGCGTCGAAATCCCAGTAAGGAATACCGTCGGCAGGTAGACGGCGGAGCAGCATATCGGCGATATGCCCGGCTTGCAACAGATAATTCTGATACCCCGTCAGGCGGAACATCATCGTATAGCTATACAAGGCCCATGCCTGTCCGCGGCTCCAGGAGGAATCGTCCGAGAAGCCCTGCACCGTTTGCTTGCCGCGCACTGCACCCGTTTCAGGGTCATAATCCACCAGATGATACGTGGAATAATCATCCCGGAAGTGATGCTGGATAGTGGTATTGGCATGCGTACAGGCAATGTTCTGCAAAGAGTCGTCGGCGTAGGCTTTCGACATGGACAACAGCAGTTCAAGGTTCATCATATTGTCAATAATCACCGGGAACTTCCAGTCGCAGCCTTTGCGCACAAAGTCCCAGCTACGAATCACACCGGCAACAGGATTGAAGCGGGTTGACAAGGACTTGGCACCCTGATAGAGCACTTGTTTATAAGCCTCATTACCTGTCAACCGGAAAGCATTCCCGTAACTGCAATTCAACTGGAAACCGACATCGTGGTCCCTGGTCACGTATTGTATAGAGTCGAGTTTCAGCGTGTTCTTCTCGGCCAGTGTTTTCACTGCGTCCTTCCGGGTATATTCGTAGATATACCAAAGGGAACCGGGATAGAAGCCGCTGCACCACCAATAGATATTCGAGGGAACAAACTCACCGTCGGCAGAGAGCGTGCGGGGAAGTGTCTTTTCTGTCAAGCGGGTGTCCATAGTCGTGTATTGTTGCTCTGCAACGGCAAATACACGGTCAATCAATGCCTCCATCGGCTCCTGCTTCGTGCAGGAGGCCAATGTCAAAAGTCCGAGTATAGATATTAATAGGATTCTCATACGTTCCATTCTTTTTATTTAGGGGACAGGGTTGTGGTAAATGTGGCGGTCTGATTGGCGGTGACCGTTGCTTCAAAGCCGACCATATAGGTGCCCGGATTAGCCTGGTCATAAGAGTTCTCACTGGTGGTACTCCATTGCTTGTAGGTAGGCTTCACGCTTCCGCTGGCTGTGAGATACATCACTTTGCTTCCGTTCGTTAGTACGATGCGGTTACTTTCCACCGTCGGAACGGCAGGCGTTACCATACACCAGCGCACTTTGGCGGATTTATCTGTTCTCGCCTTGATCTCATCCATGACTACTAAATCTTTATCGTTCACGATTTTCACGGTACGGGTAGCGGACGCCGCCTGATCGGACACTACTTCAGTCAGATCGAAAGTGGCTCCCAATTCCGTAGCGGTATTGATAGTAGTAGTCAGCGTAGCCGCCCCATTTACCCGGTGACGGGCGTCATTAATTGAAATCGTGCTATGATTCAAGTTATTCAAGCGGAATACATCCCAACGCATCGAGTTCTGTCCCATATCCCAAAGATTACCACCCAAAGCTGCCAATTTCGACTCGAGCGTTGTATAACTTTGCAGACCGAAATCCATTGACCAGCGCACTCCATACGCGTCGTACACAAACGAACCGGCATCCATGTGTCCGTGGCTCGAACCTGCCTTGCCACCTTTGATTCCGAGGTATTTATCCGTATCGGTGTACGTCCAGTCGGTATGTACCATCACCACGGGCGTTTCCCCTTTTCCACTCCATAGTTTATTGGAAGGAGCGGAGATTGCGTCCAGATTCAGATTATTGGCAAACGCCATAATCATCGGCAACAGGCGGTTTTCGGCACAAGAAGCGTATTCACCGTTCTTCAGCATTTTCAGTTCATTATATAATAAGGATGGATTACTGTATTTATCGGCAAACCACCACGAAGCCAATGCCGCGGTAGAGGAGGGAGCACAGTCGGAATAATTAAAGAACTTGCTGTTCAAGCCTGTCATATACAACATATATTCTGCCGTTTTGGAGAATCCCGGTGTATCGGAAAGCCCGTTATCCGTGCCGAGCGTACTGTTAAGGGCGGCAAGCATCAATACCTGATAGAGCGTGCCGTAACACCAGTAACCGCTGCCCTCCGGATAGTTGCCGTCAGGAGAATACATCACTTCCAATGCAGGTTTGTTGGATTCCAACGCCTTTCCAATCATGTCCTTTGCTTCGGAAGGATTGTTTTCATAAGAAGCCAGTGCCGCACAGACCAGTCCGCCATTACAAACCTGGTTCCAGTTGTTGGTGGCTTCATAGAAGTTTAGGTTCCAGTTCTTGTTCTGTGCCTGTTGGAAGGCAAACTTCAACAATGCGTTGGCCGCTTTTGTACGGGTGGCTGCGCTTAGTTCGTTGTAGAGCCAGTCGTAGCCGAACGCAACAGCCGTAGCCATTTCGCCTACATCGAGAAAGTGGCGTTTCGAGTTCCAGTCGGGAAAGTTGCAGACAGCGTTCATATCCGTTTCCGCTTTAGTCAGGTATTTGGCATCGCCGGTCATCCGGTAGGCATAAGCGCAGGTGAAAATACGCAGTAACGCATCGCGAGACACATCGAGGATACGTTTGTTGCTGGCATCCAATTTATAAGTCAGTGCCGTGGCGTTCATCCCTTTGCTGTTGCACACTCCCATAATGGTATTATGGAGCAAGGTCAGATTGGCACTCGAATTGGCATCCACTTTGGCTTTCAACGCAGTGAAGGCCTCGGCGTTCATCAACAGGCGGGGATGATTGTCCGCAGTCAGTTTGGAATAATCCAGTCCGCCCTCCGGCTCCGTGGGATTCGGTTTCTCATGGGTAGATCCCGGACGGAATCTGTTCTCATCTTCATCGGAACAACTAACGGCTGTTCCTACAAAGAAAGCTATGATGATTGTTTTAAAAAGAATCGTTTTCATGGTTCAATGAATTTATTTGTATTACTACTTCAAAGGAATAAGTCGTACTTTCAGTTGCGAGGCACGATTGGCAGGAATCACCGTCTCAAAGCCCACGCGGATGGTTCCCGGATTGCGGAAATCATATTCATGCGGGGGCACGTTCGACCAGGTTTTCATTTCTACTTCCGTATCGGCATCTACCGTCAATAGCATCCGTTGTCCGTCTTTGGTTAATTCCATCCGGTTCTTGCCCGTTATTTTGGCTTCCGCCGGAGTGACCATTATCCAGGATACGGCAGCTTCCTTGTCCCCCGTCTCCAACCGGTCGGTTACTTCCAGATGGTCTTTCTGATCCAATATCACGGTGCGGACGACTTTCTTCACGCTGTTGGCAAACACACTCGACAGGTCTACTTCCGCCCCTTTCTGTTTCTTCGACTCGAAAGTACGGGTGATCGGAGCATTACTCTTTACCAAATGGCGTTCGCCGTTAATCGTCAGGGTGTTGTGAGCGATATTGCTTAGCCGGAATACTTCCCAGCGTTGTCCGTTCTGCGACATATTCCACAGGTCTACTCCCTTACTTTCGAGCGTGATGTAACTCTGCATACCCAAGTCCATCGCCCAACGCACTCCGTCTCTCTCAAAGATAAACGAACCGGCATCCATGTGGGCATGAGAGGTAGAAGGCGAACCGCCTTTCACTCCCAGATAGGTATCTTCCTTGCTGTCCCATCCGCCACGGTAGATAAACACAGGCGTATCTCCTCGACTGAACCAAAAGTTTTTCTTCGGCTTGCCGATATGCTTCAAATCGAGCTGCGAACAGAACACCATCAGGCTGGGCAGTAAACGGTCTTCGGCAAACGGCATATCCGGCCGGTCGAGATACTGACGTTCGATCCACAACAGGGAAAGGTCTTTCGCTTTGCCTGCAAACCAGAACATCATCATGTTGCATTCCGCCTCTACCGGAGAATCCGAGAAACAGAAACAGTCTCCACCCGGAGCCGTCATATACTGCATGAAACGGGCAGACTCCATGAAGCCGGGGGCTTGGGAGAGCCCATTGTCTGTGCCGAAAGCACTTTCGAGCGCAGCAATGAGCATTACCTGAAAACTTGTCCCGTACCCCCAATATCCGAATCCTTCGGGATAACCTCCGTCGGGGCCATAACCTACCATCGCTTTCGGATTTGTCTCCATGCATTTCTCTATGATGCCTTTCGATACTTCCGGGATCTCTTCAAAAAGAGCCAGCGCGCCATACGCCAATCCACTATTACATACGGAATTCCAGTTGTTCTTAGCTGTATAGAACCAGGCATGACGGGTGTTCTTTGCCGCGTCGAAGCCTTTCGCGATGATTGCTTCGCGCACTACCCGGCGGGTGTCGGGCTGCAAAGAATCGTACAGCCAGTCATAACCGATAGCCAATGCCATTACCATCTCACCCACATCCAGGAAATGAGTGGGGTTCCAGTCGGTGAAACGACTGACGGCCAGCATCTCCTGTTCCGCACGGTGAGCATATTTCTTATCTCCCGTCATACGGTAAGCGTATGAGAGGTAATAGATACGCTTCAATGCGATGCGCGAAATCGCCAGCAGGCGTTTGCCCTCCTTGATACGTTCCACAGGTGGTTCCGTAAGTGTCCGGTCGCAAAGTTCCATGATCCGCTGGTGAACAGTGGCCAACGGGGGATACTCCGCAATGGCTTTCCTGATGGCTTCTTCTCCTCCCGCCGGCAATAACAACCGGGGATGAGGCGCTATCTTGCCATAATCAAACTGTTGCGCAACTACACCCGTGCAACCGGATACAAAAATGAGTAATAGTAAAAGTATTTTCTTCATCCTTATTCAAATCTTTATGATTAATACGCCCAACCGCTTCGTTTAGTCAGGTTCGGGTTCTTTTGCGTTTCAACGATAGGAGCAGTCCACGGCCACATGTAATCGGTGTAATACCAGTTATACTCTACCATATCGCCCCACCAGGACTTGCCGCCATTCACGTCTTTCCCCTGGAATTTGGTTTCTTTGTAGGTTCCCCAACGTACTTCATCGAAAAAGTTGATTCCTTCCAGACAGAATTCCACGCGACGTTCATAACGTATCCTTTCGAGCATGTCTTCCTTTCCGTTCACTGCGCACGGACCGCTTCCGCCCTCTGTCAGTAAAGGCATGTGGGCACGGGTACGTACTTTATTCACCAGGCGGATGGCTTCTCCCATCTGATCGGTCTGCGCCAATGCTTCGGCGTACTGCAACAGTACATCGGTATAGCGAATCAACGGCCAGTCGGTATGGCAACGGCTCCGGCTAATCAAACGTCCTTTCTCAAACTCATTGTACTTGCGATAGCAGTAGAAAGCAGAAGTACGTTTATCGAGCCAGAAGTCTCCACCATTCGTGCCCTGTTCCTTCAACGGCCAACGGAGTTGTTTACCGATCTGGTTGGCATCTCCTGCATAATTAGGCTTGTAGCAGTCTACCGGCACATAAGGAGTGACGACGGTCTGTTGCAGACGCGGGTCACGGTTGTCATACGCCTTTTTGATACGGGCTTCATTACCACTGTTGAGGTAATATTTCTGATAGATATCTTCGCCTACCCGTTTGATAAGGGCATTTTTTTGTGAGGACATGGATTCCAGTCCGTCACGGCAGAAGAAGATTTCACGCTGTTTTGGAGTCAGCAAGTCCCAGTCTTGCAGGCCGTCTACTTCCGACCATTTGAAGTCCGATCCGTCGGCGTTCTTATAGTAGTCCACAAAGTCTGCGGAAGGTTTTATTTCCGTCCAGCCATCATACGTATCGCGGGCACCGGTCATTTGCTGAATGTTATCACAATAACCGGTTTCTTCGCTGAACTGGAGCGAGAAGATCATTTCTTTATCCTTTTCGTTTTCATATTTGAAGAAGTCGGCATATTCGCCTGTCCACAAGCCATAACCACACGTTTCCACTTCTTTGAAATCGTTGCCTGCTTCCTTGTATTGCTTCTTCCACATATACACCATACCACGCAGGGCATAAGCGGCACCTTTAGAAGGACGGCCGTAGTTTTCATTCAGCGTGTTATTGGGGAAGTCGGGATTGTTGATGCAATACGTCAAATCATCCAGAATCACTTGCCATACCTCATCTACCGAAGATTGGCCACGGGTACAGTCTTCGTTATTGATAGGTTCCAGATAAACGGGGACACCCTGATAAAGCATATTCAGACGATTGTACGCCCAGGCACGGAGGAAACGGGCTTCGCATTGGTAACGTGCCAGTTTATCAGTACTCATACCCGCTTTATGCAGATTGGCAATCGCATCGTTACACGCATGGATAATGGTGTAACAGAACTTCCATTCATACCACACCTGAAAGTCATTGGCAGGCTTGGTAGCCAGCGAAAGCAGTTCCACCGGATAGTTGTTGGAATAATAATCGGTTGCAAAGCTCATAGCTTCGATTCCCTGACGGTTCAGTCCGTCGGCACGGCGAAGCTGGGTGGAGGAGAGTTGGGTGGCATAGAACGGGAAGTAAAGTCCTGCCATTCCCTTGTCGGCAAGCTCCTCCGTGGTCCACATGTTTTCACTTGCGATCTGGTCTTCCGGAGCCACATCGAGAATATCCATGCAGGAAGTAGCCGCCAACGCCATCGTTAAAATCATTAATATCTTTTTCATATCAGATTCTGTTTTTTAGTTCTACATCATTAAAAGGTAATCTGTCCGCCAAAAGAGATCTGACGCATCAACGGATAACCGATGGCAGTTCCTATTTCCGGATCGAGTCCCGGATAACTGGTAATCGTCAGGATATTGTCCATCGACACGAAAGCACGGAGCTTATTAACAAAGAACTTGCTGGAAATCCGTTGCGGCAACGTATAGCCGATCTGGATATTCTTCAACTTGAAGTAGTCGCCCTTATATTCGTTCCAGTCGCTCTGGATTCTGTTATTATAGGTAGTACCGTATGTCAGGCGGGGATATTTGCCCCACTGGTTGGTGCGCGGATCGTCCGGGTTGGAAGGATCGAAGAAGTAATGGTTATCGGCGATATGCTCGATAATGCCATATCCGTGGCTGACCAGTGTCGAGTTGTAGTAATCCGTATTCCAGTTGAGGTAATGCCCGAAAGCTCCCGACCATAACATGGAGAAATCAATGTTCTTGTAAGAGAAGGCACAGTTGAAACCCAGGTTGAATTTGGGGACACTGGTGTGTCCGGAGAAATCCCGGTCGTTGGTATCGCCGTAGTTCATATCACCGTTGCTGTCGGCATAGAGAATGTCACCATACCAAAGCTGGTCTTTGGCAACCGTCTTCATTCCTCCGAACGAATAACCGGAGTCAATCATGGCCTGCACCCATACCATATCTTCTTTCGTACGTATCATTCCGTCCTTCGGTCCCGCATGGATATCCACCGCACCTCCGGTATAGCCTTCGCCGGAACCTCTGTACACCTTATACATATAGGTTTCCCCAAGTTGGCGGCCTTCGCAGATGTAACCTCCGAAACCGGATTCAGACACATCACTGAAGTTATTGACATAGCTGACTTTGTTTCCCTGCGCATCATACGTCCAGTATTTCTGGAGTTCGCCTTTGAACTTCATTACTTTGTTGGCGTTGAAAGAGAAGTTCATGCCTACCCGGTATTCGAAATCTTTTCCGATACGGTCATTCCAGTTCAGGGTAAATTCAACACCACGGTTGCGCACCTCACCCAGATTCTCGGGAGCAGAGCCTACGACACCCATCGAAAGATAGAGTTCGGGATGGTAGAGAATGTCCGAAGTATACTTATTATAATAGTCTATCTCACCCGTCAGGCGGTGGTTGAAGAAGCCGAAATCAAGTCCGATGTCGGTGGTGGCGGTACTTTCCCAGTGCAGCTTGTCGTTGCTTAGTTTCTTGCGTACCAGTCCTTTGGTTCCTTCACCGTCGATTACGACATTGCCTGTGGCGTAGTTTGCCTGCCAGTCGTAGTTGCCCGTAGAGTTGTTACCTGTCTTTCCCCAGGAAACACGGAGTTTCAGGTTAGAGAGATAGTCCGATGCGCCTTGCATGAATGATTCTTCTGAGATACGCCATCCGCCGGAGAACGAGGGGAAATATCCCCAACGCTGGTTCACACCGAAACGGGAGGAGGCATCGGCACGAAGGTTGGCTTCGAAGAGATAACGTCCTTTATATCCGTAGTTGACACGGCCGAAATAAGAGAGCAATCCCCATTTGGCGGGTGCCGAGCTGGAAGAGCTGACGAGCGTCTCGTAAGTGCTTAATTCGTTCAGCGTCCAGTCCGTAGCGCCTTTACGGGAAACGGCAAAGCTCTTGCTGTAATATTCCTGTGCGGAATATCCGAGCAGTGCGCCCAGGTCGTGGTCTTTCTTGATGGTTGTATTGTAGCGTACCAGTATTTCGGCACTCTGACGCCAGGTGCGTGCACTCGTATTGGTGATGGAAGCGTTCTCCAACGCGCTTTCGCTGACACGCTGGTCGGTGACGTAGTCCCAATAACCATTTTGGCGGCTATAAGAAGACTTGTCGGTGAATGTCGGCGAATAGTTGAATGTACCTTCAATGTTGAGCCCTTTATAGGGAGTGATAATTCCGTAGACTGATGCGTTGAGACGCCAGACGGTATTGAAACCGGTGGCTCCTGCCATCTGACCAAAGATATTATTGGCATTGGAAGATTCTTCGCTGGCCAGTGCGGCACGTCCCCAGTAGTTAGGTTCGCCGGGGTATACACCCGGAGTGGTCTGATAGAGATACTTGAATCCGTTGCTGATATTAGCCATCCCGTAATCTTGCTTTTGTCCGTAGAGACGGGTGCCGACGGTCATCCATTTCACTATCTTGGCTTCCAGGTTGGTACGGAAATTGATTTTCTGCGTACTTGAGTCGAGGTTCCAGCGGTTCATGACTCCCTGATTGTCAAGATAGCCCAATGAAAGCATGTATTTCACTTTCTCCGAACTGCCGGAGACAGACAGGTTGTGCTCTTGCGAATATCCGGTGTCGAATACTTCGTCGAACCAATCGGTGTTGGGATAAGCTACGTAATTGGGTACTCCGTACTCGTTCAACCCGTTCGGATCGGCAGAAGCAGCCCTCCAGCGGTCGATGCTTTCCTGCGAGAAGATACCTTTGGTATTCACATTGTCGCAAGCCTCGTTCACCAGTCCCATATAACGGGCATAGTCGCTTACGAAAGAGAGGTTATTGTAGGGCATCTGCACGACTCCCGAATAAGAATAGGAGATTTGCGGTTTGCCTTTCCCGTTTTTGGTGGTGATAAGGATGACTCCGTTGGCGGCGCGCGTACCATAAATAGCTGTGGAGGCAGCGTCTTTCAGTACGGAGATGCTTTCGATGTCGTTGGGGTTCACATTGTCCATGCTCCATTCGATACCGTCCACCAGGACCAATGGGGAGTTGGTATTGAACGTACCGTTACCGCGGACGCGGATGGTGGCACCGTCCGAACCGGGTTGTCCCGAAGCCTGCGTGACGTTCATACCGGCGGCGAGTCCCGAAAGGGCGGAAGAAACACTCATGATGGGTCGTCCTTCCGTCTGGTCGGCAAAGTTGATGGAAGTCACAGAACCGGTCAGGTTCACTTTCTTCTGTACACCGTAGCCCACTACCACTACTTCATCCAGCACTTTCGTTTCCACTTTCATCTGTACATCGAGTTTCGTACGCCCGTTCAGGGGAAGCGTGGTGGTCTGATAACCAATGTAACTGAAAGAAACGGAAGGTTTGGCAGAAGTTGTTTTTAAGGTGTAGTGTCCGTTCAGGTCTGTCAGGACACCGTTCGTTGTACCTACTTCGACGACGGAAACACCCGGCAGGGTTTCTCCATTCTCATCGATCACTACTCCACTTACTGTGGCAGATGTTTGTGCCCACACCACATCTGTCAGTAAAAAGAGCGAAGCCAATAAAAATAATAGATAATGCTTCTTTTTCATTTTATTAGATTTAATGAAACAATTAGGTTGTTAAATACTCACCCTGCAAAGAAATGGGATATTTAGCCAATCTAATAATACTGTTTAGGCGATTGATGCCACTAATTAAGAAAATTCGGCGGAGAATGGAAAGGAAAAACAAGCTTTTAAGATTTCGACCAGCTTTTATCAGAAAATGACTAGCTAGTTTTATTCCATATTTAAAAATAGGTTGTATTTTTGCCTGATACCTAATAACTATTCGTCGAATATCTAATAAAAACAGTATGAAAAAACATTTTCTACTTCTTATTTTATCACTTTTATTCCTGCCGATTGCACAAGGCAAAGTAAAACTCCCTGCAATGATGGGAGATCACATGGTACTTCAACAGAACAGCTCCGTTAAGTTATGGGGGTGGGCGGACGGCAAAAAAATAACCGTCACCACTTCGTGGAACAACCGGACTTATCAGGCATCTACGGATAAAGACGGGGCCTGGCTGGTAAAAGTAGACACTCCCGAAGGGGGGTATACACCTTATTCTATTACTATCAGTGACGGCACTCCGGTCACTCTCTCGGATATACTGATAGGGGAGGTGTGGATCTGCTCCGGACAGTCGAACATGGAAATGCGCATGATGGGAAATGCGGCGCAACCCATTGACAACTCGCTTGAAACGTTACTGAACTCGGGAAATTATCGCGACCGTATTCGTTTTATTACCGTACCGAGAACCAATGATACAGAGCGCCGCACGGATTTCGAGAAAAGAAAATGGGAAGTATCGTCACCCGAAACGACCATTGATTGCAGTGCCGCCGCCTATTTCTTTGCCCGCCAACTGACTGAAAGTCTCCATCTCCCGGTAGGGCTGGTTATCAACAGTTGGGGAGGTTCGGCGATCGAGGCATGGATGGATGAACCGACATTGAAAACCGTTGAAGGTATGGATATTGAAGCTGCCAAAAATCCTAAAAGAGGAGTGCACCAGCGTTTGGAATGTCTGTACAATTCGATGTTATGGCCTGTTAAGAACTTCACGGCAAAGGGTTTCCTCTGGTATCAGGGAGAATCGAACATATCCAACTATCAATTCTATGCTCCGATGATGACTGCCATGGTGCAGCTATGGAGAAACGTATGGGAGGCTCCCGATATGCCTTTCTATTATGTGCAGATTGCTCCTTACAAATATGAAAACAGCAGCAATACGGGGGCTGCTTTATTGCGTGAAGCACAGATGGAAGCACTGAAAACGATTCCTAATTCGGGCATGGTACCCACTACGGATATTGGTGATGAATTCTGCATCCATCCGCCACAGAAGGATGTAGTAGGGCTTCGGTTAG
>OGJZ01001960.1_pt1 | contig 16703 bp, 9 predicted proteins | sample 1572321 | NCBI WGS metagenome assembly OGJZ01 (sample SAMEA2582086, study PRJEB24529) | metagenome | biome: Human gut stool | place: China | collected 2011 | reverse complement strand
ACACCCAGATGCAGATCCATTTTCATACCCTCAACATATGATAGAAGCATGGGAAGTATGTTTGTTTGAAGAAGTTATTCCATTGAGAGATGAGTTGAAATAGCTATGGATTTTTCTAATATAATTATACAATTTTTGGTTGTTTGTATAGGGAGTTTTATTGGTCCATTATTGCTTCAATATTTTAAAAATAAAAGAGATCTTCAAATCAATCAAAAAAAAGTGGCGTTAAAGGTACTTAATGATTTACAAAATTATTGTTTTATATTATCTACAAATATAAAAAATCATGAGTTGGCGTTAAGATCGTCTGAAAAGGGTGATAGTGGTCATCTTTATCCTGAATTTGGAGAATTTCAGTGGAGTAATTCCATTCCTAAGTTAAATTTTTCTGATGATATTTATATTTTGGATAATAATATAGTAAATAATTTGTATGTTTTTATTCGTAAATCAGAATATTACAGATTTAGCATGAAGTTAGATAGTAGTATTGATATTGATGTAGCCATAGAGGCATATCCTGACAATATGAAAAAGTTAGTAATTGAAGGTAAAAATTTATCTCAAGAAATTGCAAAAAAATATAGTTTACCTATTAAAGATGAAGTATGGTATTAGATTATTTATCAATTAAATATCCGAAATATTGTACATATATAGTCAAAATTGTTTGGAAAAGTAGTATTAATCCTATATGGTATTTGATACTACTTTTTTGTTCTTTGGGAACAGCGTAAGTTGGGTAGTATTGGTTCAACATATACCGGATTATCAGGTAAGACGAAAGAAGATTTTGGGCATGGTGAGGCACAATATATTACATATTTAAACGTATTTCAAAATACAGTTTCTGATGTAGCTATGACTGATAAGGTAGAAATAGATACAACACAAAATGAGGTTAAATATGGAGATGTATTATTTACTACCTCATCCGAAACACCAGAAGAAGTTGGCATGTCCTCGGTATGGCTTGGACATACGCCTAATATTTATTTAAATAGCTTTTGTTTTGGTTTTAGACCTAATCAAAAAATTGATCCATATTTTTTAGGATATTCATTACGTGCGCCATATATGCGAGATAAGATCAAAATTCTTGCTCAAGGTATATCACGGTATAATATTTCAAAAAATAAAGTTATGGAACTTGAGATAAGTTTGCCAAATAATGAGGAACAAAGCTTGTTAGGAAACTTCTTAAGGAATATTGATTTGGGTATTACCCTTCATCAGCGTAAGCTTGAAAAACTTAAATTAGCTAAAAAAGCGTTATTGCAAAAATTATTCCCTAAAAATGGAAGTCAATTTCCTGAAATTAGATTTAAAGGTTTTACTGATGCTTGGGAACAGCGTAAGTTAGGCGAAATATTTGAATACCTACAAAATAATACTCTATCTAGAGACTCGTTGAATTATAAAAATCCTAATATAAAGAATATTCATTATGGTGATATCTTGGTTAAATTTGATGAGATACTAGATGGATCTAATAAGGATATACCTTATATTAACTCTGAGCTTGATTTATCTAAATTTAGCAAATCATTACTCCGAGATGGGGATATCGTCTTTTCGGATACAGCTGAAGATGATGCTGTTGGTAAAGCGATTGAGTTGCAAAATGTAAGTGTGCCATTTATTCTTAGTGGGTTACATACAATTCCTTGTAGGCCATTAATTCCATTTGGTAAAGGTTATTTAGGTAATTTTTTAAACTCAGATTCTTATAGGATGCAGCTTAGACCATTAGTTCAGGGGATAAAAGTTAGTTCGATATCTAAATCTGCTTTGAAAGATACAATGATTGTATATCCAAAAAAATTAGATGAACAAGAAAAAATTGGTGGTTTATTTTACCACATTTCTAAAATGATTACCCTTCATCAGCGTAAGCTAGATAAGTTACAAGAGGTGAAAAAAGGGTTGCTTCAAAAGATGTTTGTATAGTTTTGTGGGGTTGTGTTATATGGTTAAATTAAAGGTTACAAAAGAAGCTCAGCTTGAACAAAATTTGATTGAGTTGCTTTGTGAGGGGCATGGGCAATGGACATATCGTCCAGATTTAAAGTCTGAAGCTGACTTATGGCGGAATTTACGCGATAAAATTGAAAATCGAAATAAGAGTGAACTAGATGGTCATGATTTAACTGATAGTGAATTTGAAAGAATTAAATCTGAAATCCTAGCTAGTACCAAAACGCCATTTGATGCGGCTAAATGGTTGCGTGGGGAAAAGGGAAAATGTTCTATTGTTCTTGAACGCGATAATGGTTTAGGACGTATAGAGCTAGTAGTTTATTCTAATCTTGAGAAAAACGGCGGTTTTTCTTCTTATGAGATTGTAAATCAAATTGCAAAAGGTAGCTCTAAATTAGAAGAGAGGGAACGTCGTTTTGATGTTACCTTATTGATTAGTGGATTACCAATTATTCAAATTGAGTTGAAAACTGCAATTGCTAAGGATGGAGTTAAACAAGCTTATTATCAGATTGAAAAATATGTAGATGAAGGGACTTTCTCTAATACTATTTTTCAAACATTACAACTATTTGTGATGTCTAATGAGCAAACAACACGTTATATGGCTGCAGCGCCAAAAGGTGAGCTGCAGGAAAAGTTTATGTTCTCATGGCGCACAAGAGATAATACAAAGGTTGAGAATATCAACGAATTTGCTAAACAGGTATTAAATATACCTAGGGCTCATGAGTTGGTATCTGAATATATGATAGTCAGTGAAGAACCAAGTAATAAAGTTCTTATGGTATTACATCCATATCAAATTCATGCCATTGAAGCTATATTTAAAGCTGCTGGTAAACATGAGTCTGGCTATATCTGGCATGCTACAGGATCAGGTAAAACATTAACAAGTTTTGTATCTACTAAGTTATTGGCTCAAAAAGCTGGTGTAGACAGAACGATTATGTTGTTAGATCGAAAGGACTTAGATAATCAAACAACATCTGAGTTTACTAAATTTGCATCTGCTTATTCTACAGGGGTTAACACTAACAATAATACACTGATTGTTGGTACTGGTAGTACAAGAGAACTTTCAAAAGCACTTATATCTGATACAAGTACGAATGTAGTTATAGTTACTACACGCCAAAAGTTAAATAAGGCTGTTGCAGATCTAGAAGAATATAAGCCCGATAAATTAGCTACGTTACGTGGAAAACATATTGTGTTTATTGTGGATGAATGTCATCGTGCTATTAGTGCTGAAAATATGGATGATATTAAAAAAGTATTCCCTAAATCAACGTGGTTTGGATTTACAGGAACACCTATTTTTGAAGAGAATAAAAAAAGTGCAGATGGACAATATGCACGAACTACACATGACCAATATGGAGAAGTGCTACATCGGTACACTATAAAAAATGCATTAGAAGATGGTGCTGTATTAGGCTTTCAAGTGGAGCATGAGTCAACTATTCATGAAGATGAGATTGCCAATGTAGTATTTCGAGCTATGCGTGCGGATCAGAAAAATATAAACTTTACTGACGAGGAACTCGTATCTACAGTTGAATCAATGAAAGATATTGATAAAGAAGGATATCTTCAAAGTGCTCACTATGAATCTGATGAACATATTTTATCAGTAATCCGTAAGATTTTAAGCCCTAATAATGCATATCGTAAGTTTGTATTTAAAGATGGCAAACCAACAATGTCAGCTATTTTAACGACTAGTTCTATCAATATGGCGAAGCGTTATTATAAGGCTATTAAAGAGTTTACCTCTGATAAAAACTGGATAGAAACACAATTTCCGAATCAGCCTTTACGACAAGGTGCTGTTATGAATGATCCAGATTTTCCTCGTGTGGCTATAACGTACTCTTTAGAGGAAAATACAAGGGATTCAGCAGAAAAAGAAGCTGAAATGGCAGAGATTATTGCTGAGTATAATAAGATGTTTGGAACGTCTTGGTCTGTTGAAAGTATTAATCGTTATAATGGGGATATTAATAATCGCTTAGCTCGTAAAAAAGGTGAGTTTAAAGAGTTCGGCAAACATCTAGATTTAGTTATTGTTGTCGATCGATTACTTACTGGATTTGATGCACCAAGATGTCAGACCCTTTTTGTAGATAGAAATTTGCAATATGCTGGACTTATACAAGCTTTTTCTAGAACAAATAGGACGTATAAAGGGAAAGATAAAGGTCTTATTACGACCTTTAGAAAACCTGCTACTATGAAAGAACATGTATATGCGGCAACACGTTTGTATTCTCAAACAAATAATAACAGTAGTTTAATATACCCAACATATGAAGAATCTAAAAAGAAATTTAATGTTGCTTATACGGCTTTAGTTAAATTAGATGCAGTAAATTCTAATAACCCTATTACAGAACATGCTCCAATATCAGATAGAATTAATTTTGTGAAGTGTTTCCAAGACTTAAATAAAGCATATCGTGCTATAGCCTCATATGATGAATTCAATATAGAGCTTGATGGGGATAAACATGGAACTTTCACTAAAAAAATTGCACTTATAGAAGATAATATAGGTTTGTATAATACTATAAAGGCCTCTTTAAAACCTGATGACAAAACTGAACCAGGTATTGAACTTATTGACTTCTTTGATTCTAATACAGTTCAAACTTATACAGTTGATAAAAGTTATATAGATGCTTTATTAAGTGAATATGAGCCGAATAGCCAAGATACTCGTGCAAAGATTGAAGATGCCTTAACTAAATTAAATAAGAGTGAATCCGTTCGAGTTATTTACAAAAATATCCTAGATGATATTGATACACACGTAATAGATAAAGATAGTAATTTATTGAAAATTAAACGAGAATACTTTACTAAGGCATATGATTCTATTGTTGAAGACTTTGCTTCAACGTGGTGTGTTGATGTAGATGAACTTATGGTATCTGTAAATCAATCTACAGTTGGTGAGGATATATATAATAAAAATAGGATAGTAGGCAGTGCTAACTATCCTGTATATGTACAACAACACCCAGATGCAGATCCATTTTCATACCCTCAACATATGATAGAAGCATGGGAAAAGTGTTTGTTTGATGAAGTTATACCCTTAAGAGATGAATTGAAATAGCTATAATTTACTTATAATATAATGATTGGTATATTTATTAGTTTATATAGACTAATATATAGTGTTTTAATGATAATATATCTTACTAATGTATAAAGTGATGGAGATGATTTAATTGGATAATAAAATTAATGAAGCTATTTATACTTTAGATGCTGCTATTTGTAGACATATTGATAATATAAATATAGATTCAAGAGGGGTAGTGTCACAAGATACATTAGCTGATTTAAGACACTTTACAGAACATTTAATGTTAAAAATATTTAGTAATGGTAAAAATTTAGATGTTACATATGAAAATATTTGCAGGGCAATAAGGTTTATTAAAGATAATGGACAATATAAGCTTTTTAGTAAGTTTCATGATATGTTACAAATTGTAGTATCACATTATAAGCCTACTGAAGAAAGTTCTGAAAGACTTATGCTTAAATATTATGAAATTCTTTTTAAGATAAGAGATTTCATGAGAAGAAATTATGATTTAGAATTGCTAAATAATTTGGAGCTATTCCCTTTAAATATAGATCCTAAATTACTTGAATATTATCAAAAAATTTCTGATGAAATTGAACGATATAATATTGGTAAAGAAAATGACGGAGAACGATATTATGTTCATAAAATAAAACCGATTTTTATTAATAATAAGATATATTATGAGGTAACTTTTTCACCTGTTAATGATAATATTATTAAAACTGATAGATTTATTGCATTTACAAAAATTGAAATTGAAACAAATTATGCTGCAAAAATTAGTATTGTAAATACTAATATTGAAATAATGAATCATAAAATGCCAATTTTGGTGATTGTATCATGGGAAATATCCATTAGAGAGTGTGAATTTAATAACTTTGCGAAATTATTTACAGGGATAAAACCGAAGGTAGTTTATTCAGAGCGATTAGCTATATGCTCCTTTATGACTAAATTCAAACTTAATTTATTAGATATAGTATTATTGCCCGATACTAAATATAAGCTATTTAAGGATGATATAGGAAAATATGTTAAAGCTAAAAAGATTTTTTTGAATGTATTAGATCAATCTAGAAATATTATTAAAAATAACCAACCTGGTAGTAATATCATTAGGTATCTATTATACACAATGAATAATTCTATAATAAAAAAACAATACTGTAATTCTAGCAACCACCATTTATCCAATTTATTTATTAAGTATGGTGTGATTCCATTTGATAAACTACCTTTAACTTTTTCTCCAATAAAACATAATCCATCATTTTATAAATTAATAGAGTGTATAAATGTTGTAGAGCATAAATCTGAATTATTAGCTCGACATATTCAAAATAATACAGAATGTGGTACATGTTTATTTACAGAGTTAAAGGAAATAGGTACATTATTTGAAGATTATGAATATTTAGTAGATGACTATAATTCAAAATTATGGAGTGGTCATAGACCCCAAAATGAATTGAAAATTGATAAAGGTCATATGTTTATACATAAATATGTTGAAGATTGTCTATTTATAATTGATCTTTTAAAAGAATTATCAAGTGAAGGTGTTGACAATTATGTTAGTTCAGTTGATGCATGGCTAGATAGTCCTAATACGGGGATAGATTGTAATGAAAAAAAAGAAGTTATTAAGAAGATGTTTTCAAATTCTAAAGTTGCTGTAGTGTATGGTGCAGCTGGTACTGGAAAATCAACATTGATAAACCATGTAGCACATTTTTTTTCTGATAAAACCAAATTATTTTTGGCTCAAACTAATCCTGCAGTAGATAATTTGAGAAGAAAAGTTGATGCATCCAATTGTGATTTTATGACAATAACAAAGTTTATTGTAAATACTGGTGTAATAGATTCTTATGATATTTTAATAATTGATGAGTGTAGTACGGTTAGTAATTCAGATATGTGTAAGATTCTAAGGAAGGCTACTTTTAAACTTTTAATTTTGGTCGGAGATAATTATCAGATAGAATCAATTAGGTTTGGCAACTGGTTTAATATCGTTAAGGCATTTATACCTGAAACATCTATTGCTAATTTGACAATACCTTATAGAAGTAAAGACTCGCATCTTCTAAAGTTATGGAATAGTGTTAGGGCTATGGATGATAAAGTTTTAGAATTACTTACCAGTCAAAAGTATTCTAATAAGTTAGATGATACGGTTTTTGAAGTATCCGATGATGATGAAATCGTTTTATGCTTGAATTATGATGGTTTATATGGGATTAATAATATTAATAGATTTTTGCAAGAAAGTAGTAGTAATGAACCTGTGTCATGGGGTATACAAACTTTCAAAATTGGTGACCCTATTTTATTTCATGAAACGAATCGTTTTGGGGCAGTTATATATAATAATATGAAAGGGCGTATAGTTGATTTACATATTTTATCGGAAGGTGAAATCGATGAAAGAATAGAATTTGATATTGAGCTAGATAAAATTATAAATGGATTAGATGTAATACCTGAAGAATTTGAGTTATTATCAAATGACAGCTATGAACATACGAATAATTCAGTAATAAGATTTAGTGTCTATAAAAATAAGAATACTGATGATGATGAATTAGATCCCAAAACTATTATACCGTTCCAAGTATCTTATGCGGTTTCAATACATAAAGCACAAGGATTAGAATATAATTCTGTTAAAGTTGTTATAACAAATGAAGTAGATGAAATGATAACTCATAATATCTTTTATACAGCAATTACAAGGGCAAAATCACAATTGAAAATATTTTGGTCTCCTGAGGTTGAGAATAAACTTTTAAAGTCTATGAAACCTAATAGTAATAACAAAGATTTAGCTTTATTGTATAAAGTAGAGTTATAGTAAAAATTTTGAATAGAAGAGACAAGCGGTTCCTTATATTACTTTGGTATAGATCTCCTTTACTGGTTGGCCAGTAAAGGGGGTATATATCATCATGTGAAATATAGGAACCTTTTTTTACTTTCATGAAATCTCTTTATTCTCCCTGTATAATACTTTCATTAGTCTAATGAGAGGGTCCAGATAAATGAGAGATACTGCAAAACAAATTATAAATTACTGGTATACACTTGAATGCTTGCAACCGAAAGATGTTCCACCATATAAAGCGATCTCAAATCGCAATTATGATGAACTCATAGTTCATATAAAAAATAATACTAATACTAATAGAAGTAATAAAACCACGATTTATCAACAGTCAGTAATTAATCCTACTTGGAAAAATCCAAATTCACGTGTTTCTACGTATGTACTCCCATTGCCAAATTATTCTTATAATTACTCTATTATTGATAAGATTAAATGTTTTAAGGATAAAAAGGACTATGTGTTAGATGATGAACATGCTGTTCTTTTGGGTGTAGTCAAAGGGACTGAAGTATTAGAAGCCTTTATTGATAAATTAGAAATTGAATATCCAGAAAAGCCATATCACGGAAATGTATATAGTGCATCGTTTGTTGTTGATGCAGATGGATTCTATAAAGATGGTAGTCTACAAATTGCTCCATTTATTTGGGTGATTTATCAGATGATGTTTCAGCCTGATGTAGAGTTTAAAGATATTAAGCTTGATGGTTGGGATGAGCTTGTCAAAGAAATTGAAGATAGTTTTAATCTTCCTGAGGAAAAGGTATCCCTTGATAAGGCTGCACGTGAGATTAATGCGTATCTACAAGAGAATATTTTGAAGCCTATGGGTGTTACTATGTTCCGTGCTGGTGATATTTATGGCTACTGTGGCTTTACGGCAGAGGAGATTCAGCTTGTTAAGGCTGAGACAATGCCTATTAATGATTTAAAATCTAGCTTTTTCCTTGATGATCTACAGTTAGTGTTACATCATATTGATACATTAAAGGATAATGATAAGGTATTGTCTTATATCAACAGTCTTAATAAGAATATTGAGCATTATGATTTGTTGAAAGATACAGATCAAATGCGTAAGTGGTATAATCCAAATGTTTTACCTTATGGTAGATGGCCTTCAAAGTTTAATTTATCCTTTATGCAGCAAATTGCTGTTAATATTGCCAAGGAGAATCCTAAAGATATTTTTTCTGTTAATGGACCTCCTGGTACAGGTAAAACTACGTTATTGAAGGATATAATAGCTAGCAATATTGTAGAGCGTGCTGCTAAGTTTTGTGAAAGTAATCAAGTAAATGATATCTTCAAAAAGGTTATAGGTAGGGATGGAACCTCTTTTTACTATGATATACCTAGTGATATTGCAGTATATGGCATGCTGGTGCTTTCATCAAACAATAAGGCCGTTGAAAACATTACATTAGAATTACCGAATATTTCCTCTGTGGAAGAGGGGACTAATGGGTCTACATTATTTAATTCTGATTCCTCTGAACAACAGGTTGATTTATCTTGTTTTGCTGAGGATAAGAAGTATCAATTTGTTAAATCTAATGAGGTATATTTTACCTTTTTAGCGGATCGTTTAGCGGAGAGTAATGAACAATGGGGCCTAATTTCTGCGAGACTTGGTAAAAAGTCTAATATAAACACATTTATGCCGGTATTAGATGTATTATCCTCAGATATGTCCTCTATTATGCGTATGCCTAGTGCTCAAGATGCTTTTGAAAGTGCCAAGAAACAGTTTCAGGCTCAACATAATCTTGTAAAAGCATTATTTACTTATGTAACAGCCTATGAAGAGAATATTCATTTGATTCAAGAATTAAAGGGTAAAATCGATAAATTAAAAGAGGAAGTTCTTTTAATCAATGAACAATTAAGTAAGTATGATGATTCAGATGATAATTTGTTGAAGTTGATAGAGCGTAAAAATAGTATTGAGTCTAAATTAATAGAGTTGAATAGCAAACGTTCTATTATTGATAAGATTTGGAGTGCTACCAACTGGTCTATTTTAGAAGCCATGAGTAATGCTGCATTGTTATCAGTTATTGAAGACGAGACTACAAAGCTTCAAAATGTTAAAGGTGAATTAGATGCATTACACCAGTTGGTTAATGAGCGTGAATCTATAATCAATACGAAAGATGGTTTATTAGCTGATATTAAAGGGCTTGATAATACTCTTCAAAAAATAGAAGAAACACAGCAAGATATTTTAGGTATATTAAAAACTGATAATAAAGACACTATACATTGTTTTGATGATATAGCATCAAAGTTAATGTCACCTGATGAGGACCGAGCAGAGGCCCATACAGCATTCTTATATATGTGCAACTACTTAAATGAATGTAGAGAGCATTTGTTATATGATGCTTTACAATTGCAAAAGGCTGTTGTTATGAGTGATGCTTTCAGAAAAAATATGCAATTACTTAGTCAGTATTGGGGCTCATTAAATGATAGGAAAAATTTACAGAAAAATTTTGACCTTGATGCCATATTCCCTGCATTACTTAATTCCTTGATGATTGCAGTACCAGTTATTTCCTCCACCTTTGCTGCTGTGGAGAGATTTTTGATTAATTGTAAATCTGAAAGTTCGTTAGGTACAATTATTATCGATGAAGCAGGACAAGCGTCACCTCATATGCTTGTAGGGGCATTGTTCCGTGCGCAGAAGGCCGTAGTAGTTGGTGATCCTAAACAGATTGAACCTGTACAAACTGTACAGGATTTGTTTGTAGAAAAAATTGGTGGCGAAGGTATTGGTAAATATCGGAGTAAAGAGCTATCTGTACAAAGCTTAGCTGATGCACAAAATCCATTTGCAGGCATTATCAAAAACCTTGATGGATCTGAATCCTGGGTAGGGTGTCCGCTTGTTATTCATAGACGTTGTAAAGATCCGATGTTTACAGTTGCTAATGAATTATCTTATGGTGGATTCATGATTAATAAGACAATAGATTCTGATGATCCTATTGATCCATGTAAAGAAAGCTGTTGGATAACATATGATGCAAGTAATATTGGTTCAAGCACTGGTAAAGATAGATATATACAAATACAAGGTCAAATTGCATTTGAATTAATTCAAAAGTTACGAGCAAGAAATACGAAGTTTAAAGATATATTTATCATTACACCGTTTAACACTGTTGCATATGGCTTTAAGAAGTATATGGAAACCATTAGTGATGATATCGTCAACTGGACAGATAAAGATAATAAGAGTGGTTGGTTAAAGGATAATATCGGAACTGTTCATACTTTCCAAGGAAAAGAAGCTAAAGTAGTTATTTATATGCTGGGCTGCCAAAGTGATGGTTCTGCTAATGGCGCAATTAAATGGGTTAATGCAAATAATGTAAATGTAGCTTTTACAAGAGCAAAAGAATATGTATATGTTATTGGTGATGCTACTAAATGGGCAGAACTCAATAAAAATCTAGCATTCGCTCAAAGATATTTGCCTATATATACTTTAGAGGATTTATAAGTTAATAAATTGTAACGAGTATAGTAGACTGTTAGATTATAAGGTATAGATTACTATAGATATTTCTACAAACAGTTTATATGTACAATAAAGGTTTATAAAAGAAAACAAGGAAAGAAATCCTTAGATGTCTTTCCCTGTCCAGATATGATAAAATTTATATCAGAGTGAGGTATAAATGGTTTGGTCGCCAGACTTCGCTTCTAAGTTAAAAAATTGAAGAAACGGTCTGACTTCACAGTCGGGCCTTTTTTCATACCATCTCTCATTGTCAATTTCTAGAAGATTAGTAAAGGTTGGAGTAATTTAGCGGGATTAAGCTCAATATAGTGTTATTAACAATAAAAGTAAATGTATGAAAGGTTCCTAATGGTCATTAATTTATCTATTAGGAACTTTTCTATTTTCTAAAATAAATTTTTATGTTTTGGAATTCATGAAATATTCATAGTTTCTTTTATTTATGATAAACTATAAGTAATACCGCCAGATTATGAGCTTTGGTATGCTTCTTTTATTGGAAAAATGTGGGGGATAATATGGGTTATATTGATAATTTAACAACAGAGGAAAGAGTTTCTTATTTAATAAAACCTATTTTAGAGGTACTTAGTCAATCGAGTAGTTCATTAACGACAGCAGAATTACGCTCTCAAATAATTAAGATGGATCCATATATTGCTGAATATGCTGAAGCTGTATATACTTCAGAGAAAACAGGAATCCCTTATAAGGATTTTACTAAAAGATTTAGTCTTGCAATTAAAGAGCTAGAAGTTTTAGGTATTTTAAGTCGTGAGGGTAAAGGTCAAAATAGTAGTATTTTATTAACACCAAAAGGTCAAGAGCTAGATATATCAACATTAAATGTAGAAAAAGAAATTAGGGCTAAAGCGCAAGTTTATTGGAAAGCGAGACGAAAAAAGATAACTAAGAAAAAAACAAAGGCAGATAATGTAGCAAAAAATGAAAAGAGATTGTTATGGAGAGCAACTGCAAACTTTAAAGAATCTGGTTTCTCTTGGTATCAACTTAAAGTTGGTGATATTGTTACATACAACTATGCAACTGAAAAGAACATAGAAATTGGAAGATTTGGCTTAGGATATAATAAAGATTCTGGAGAGGGATCTAATGAACCCGCGGGTTCCATAGTTTGTGTTTTTCAAATTGTTGATTATTTGATGTTACCTGATTCACAAACTAATAAAGCTGTGTTACGTTGTGTTCATAAATTTGATAACCCAATAAGTCTTTCTGAGATTAATAGTTGGTTTAATGATGGAAGTTCATTAAATCTTCAAGGTGGGCTTGCCTCAATTTCAGATACTCAAGCAGATATTATTATTAATAAATTTGAAAGTATTATACTTAAATTATCACCCTTTATAAAAAGTAGTAAAATATTTTTACCAATAGATCAAAGAGAACACCCACTACAGATAATGTTGTATGGCGCACCTGGTACTGGCAAAAGTTATAGGATAAGCTCTTTAATAAGACAAAGTTATCCTAGCTACAATGAATATGATGATAACCCTTATGTTTTCCGTACTACTATTTATCGTGATTACTCTTATTTTGATTTTGTAGGTAATATTATGCCTGTAACAAAAGATGGGAAAATATCTTATGAATTTGTACCAGGAATTTTTACAACTGCTCTATTTGCTGCGTTAAGAAATCAAGATAGTGGTATAGATGTATATCTTATTTTAGAGGAAATGTCTCGTGGTGATATTGCTAGTATTTTTGGTGATATATTCCAGCTATTGGATAGGGATGATACAGGTAAAAGCATGTATGGTATTAACAATAAATCCATTTATGAATACCTTATTTTAAATAGAGCTTTAAAGCCAGGATATAAGATTGTTATTCCAAAGAATTTACATATCATAGGGACCGTTAATACAAGTGATCAAAATGTTAATGTTATTGATACTGCGTTTAAACGAAGATTCGATTTTAAATATGTCGGAGTTGAACCTATTAAGTCAAATAATGGCTACGTCAATAATTTTAGTATTAAGTTTACAAGTGACAATCAGTATGAGTGGGTAAAACTATATCAAGCAATCAATCATGTTATCATAAATGATTTAGGATTAGCAGAAGACAAACAGCTCGGTCCTTTCTTCTTAAAGGATAAAGGTAAAGATGACTTAAATAGAAAGCAAGTTGCCAATAAATTACTACATTATTTATGGCAGGATGTAGAGCGTGTTTCGTATACTAGTGGAAGCCTTTTTGCTGACGGTATAACATCTTTTAGTCAATTATATTATGCATTTAAAAAGCAAGAGAATATTTTAAGTAAATCTGTAATCGAGCAATACGGGAAGTTATAACATGATAAATGATGTATTAGATTATCACTTTGAGGTCATAAATGATGGTGATAATTTGACAGAGTCTTTTTGTGGAGAATGGGATATATATCCATATTGTGATCGATATAATGAGCGGTTGAATTGCTCTTTTGTAGGAATGGTAATAAAAGAAGATAATATTCTGCTTTCATTTCCAAAACATTATAATGTTGAGAACACAATTTCACGAGGTGAAAAGTTACAACTTTTAAAAGAGATGAAAGATATATTGCATATTATAGAGCGGGATAGACAGCTCTATGGTGTGGAGCCTGGACAATTATCTGATACAATTCCTGTAGATGCTTATTACTATATCCTTAGATATTATTTAGAGTTTGGTTTATACCATCGTCAAATTAGAGATACTTCAAAAGGCTATAAAGGTCATATCAATTGGCACCAAACAATAAATACAATTCGCCCCTTATTAAGTGATGGAAATTTTGTATACTCTCCGTTTATAGTTAACTGTGAATACGATGAGTCAATTTTTATTACTGAGTGTATGGATTATGTCTTACATGATTTTTATAAATCATTTCAATCTTTATTAGATGATATCCATCCTTATAAGCGTCAATTTTATAATCCCATATTTGATGAGTATAATTTTTGTATTACTAAGTTACAAACATTAGTTGGACGCTTTTTTAAAGATCATGAGCGATTATTGTTGAAATCCTTAATAAGATACTTTCAATGGAAAAGTAATCGTAGTAAGTCCTCAAAATTTCTAACACTATATTTTGAATGGTTCTGGGAGCGTATGGTAAACTCCTATCTATCTAGACATCTCCAAATTTTGGGACATGATTATAAAATTACAAAGGAGTCACAATCTAGTAATTTAAAAATAATAAAACCTGATAACATAGATATTGAGGATTGTAAAACAAGGGTCCGTGGGCGATTTTCTATACAGTTTGATCATTACTTAAATATCATAACTAATAGAAGACAACAATTAATCTTATTATTCGATTCTAAGTATTTTTCAAATGATGTGAATTCATTTAATTATAAGCAAGCCTTTTATTACTATTACTTGCGTGGTAAATATAAAAATGCCATTATTAGAAATGCTTTAGTTATACCTACATCCGGTGAAAGAAAAACTATAGTACATGTTGATAGACGACACATTGATGGTCTATATATTCTTGAAGAATATATAAATCTTAAAGCTGTAATCAGTGATTATAAGAAATTATTTTCAAGTTAGTTGTCCTTGAAAATATTGTAGATATAAATTAGGTTAAAAAAGGTCTTGTATTTTTTTAGTCAAATTTAGATGTGTAAAGTTAAAACAGGAAAAGAAATCCTTAGATTTCTTTCCCTGTTTAAATATGATATAATTTATATCAAAGTGAGGCATAAATGGTTTGGTCGCCAGACTTCGCTTCTAGAATTTAATGTTGAAGAAACGGTCTGACTTCTCTGTCGGGCCTTTTTTCATGCCTTAAACAAATTTATTTATCCCAATATGTTACAATTAATAATATAGTAGTCGTGTTGTAGGAGAGACCTATGTTCTATTTAGTCATTGCCGTCATTATCATTGCACTTATTGCAAAATCTAGGTCATCGAATAATCAAATAGATAGTGATGCGGATATAGAGAAACAGAATCGCATATTGGATGAAATTAATCATAAGTATGGGAATATTGAATCGTATGAACCACAATTAGAACCTTCAGATATAGAAGGGATATATTTTAATGAGTTTCGTGAATATGTTGATGCACAGGGGCGTGTGTTGACTCCAGCAGAGGTTGATGAGATACGATACAAAGACGATTATAGAGAGGATATTGAGCAGGATTTTCCGCATCATCGTTAACTAGGAGGGCGTAGAGATGAAACGAATGATATGTGCTATCAGCCTTGGTGTATTGTTTTCGGTACCGATACTTTCACAAGCAATTGATACAAGACCAATGATACGTGTTACGAATGAGCATAGTGGTCAATATGATGATTCGTTAGATACTTTTACAGAAACAAAGTTTTATGGACCTTACCAGTTCCGCGTATTAAAGGATGCTATTGAAACGCAGGGTGAAACAAAAGATATTGATGGTAGGGTGTTTAGAACCTCTGATGGGGTATTTATGCATGTTAAGGCAAGATCTATTGATGGTAATAGTATGTCCTTAGATAATGAGATTAAAAATCTTGTTAAAGAGAGAACGATTCCTGAACCTACTGTTAAGATGGTATTGCCCATTAAGGATAGTGTAATAGAGGTTAATAATGATGGTGTGCGCAGTTTACTAGCTGAATTTATGTATGGCTGGCCATTAAAGAATAGGACGGACATGGTATTAGTTACTGATTATGAAGGAACTAGATACTATTATAAATTGCAGTTTTATAGAGATAGATTGCCAAATGGTGTACGCATTGAGCAACTGCGACACATGATTATGGATGCGCAATTTAGCTTTAAATAGATTAAAGGTACACATGTAATGAAAAAAGGTCTATATATTACAACTCAGTAATATATAGACCTTTAATTGTATTATATAGTTTTCAAACTATTATAGGATGCTTTTACCCATAGGGAATACAGTTTTGCCAAATACTTTGTTTACAAGTACGGCACCAGAACCGTAGAAGCCCAGGAGGGAGATGAATAATTCAGACCATGCTGCAAGAGCGAAGAAGCCTGTTTTGCCACCTAAGAATAGGTCTGTTGCAAGACCCAAGAATAGGAAGCAAATCAAGAACATGATAGCGAATACAACTTTGTTTGTTTTTAAAGATGCGATTGTACCAAAGATAGAGAAGATTAAGAAGCCCACAAACGCGAATGCCAATTGTGTTA
>OGJZ01001952.1_pt1 | contig 16741 bp, 11 predicted proteins | sample 1572321 | NCBI WGS metagenome assembly OGJZ01 (sample SAMEA2582086, study PRJEB24529) | metagenome | biome: Human gut stool | place: China | collected 2011 | reverse complement strand
TGAGTGGCTGCACTTGATTGACTTCCGCAATCAATTCTTGAACGCAGGTCAATAATATTGACACATACTCTTGGGTCACTTGGTGATTTTCTCTTGCGACAATCAAAACTTCATGTACATCACGACAAATCTGTTCTAACTTTTGAGATTGCCAAAGGGAGAACCATTCTTTGGCAGCTAACTGTTTATTATCAGTCATCAAAATTTTGTCTCTCACAAATGGTGAAAAGTGACGATACTTATCAACCTCCATCATCTTTTCAATCTGTTTTAGTTCATCTGAGGTTAAATTTACCTCTTTTCGAATATCACGGTACTGTTCAGACATCTTTTTACCTCACCTTCATCCTTTATCGGGTAAGACCCGCCCCCGTGTATCATACGGGAAATTTCCTAAAGCCCTTGTTCGGTCTTTGCGAGCTCAGGCATTGTGGTCACAATACCCAAAAAATCATATCGCCAGCCGACCAAAACCTTCCAGTTTTGACAGCCAACGATAAGATAACTTGGTGGCTTCGCCCCCAAATCCCCAATAGAAAATCAAACTTTGATTTTCTTAGGAATGATATTAGGATAACAAAGATGATTTGGAAAAGTTATCGCAAAATTGGTATAATGTTAGGATAAAACTACTTATTGAAAGAGGTTATTCATGGATAAATCATCTAAGCAAATTGAAGAAGAAGCTGTCGATTTTTTTTAAATTGGCACTAAAAAATCTAAACATAATAACCGAGAAATTTCTGAAGGAGATAGAGAACCTATCTGGGACGGTCATATCTATTTTTACAAAAATGTAAAAAAATATCGATTTAGTTGAAAGAATCCCTATTCAAGTTAAGAGTAAAGATAGTTTTTATAATGAAAAGAAAAATATCCAGTCCCAGTCATAACCATCTGTGAAAACAGTTGATTTATACACTGCGGGAAGTCGATCGAGTAGGGACTAATTTCTAGTCCCTCTCACACCACCGTGCGTGCCGTTCGGCACACGGCGGTTCAACTAACTTTTAACGCATGTCGTTTTAGATAATAATCTAGGCAAGAAACCAGTCCACGTTTAGCGAGGACTGGTTTTGATATGGCACGTTTCAGTACAGACCTCTGAGCCACTAATTGATAATGGTCTCCCCAGCCAGATACTTTATCCGCTATCCACTTCGGTACTCCTAATTTGAGAAGTCCCCATAATCGCCTAGATTTCTTCTTCCATTGTTTCCAGATAATAACTCTTATTCGAGTTCTTAATCGTTCATCAATGTTTTCCATGACTGATTTCATGTTCGTCATAGAAAAGTAGTTTATCCAACCTCGGATGACCCAGTTTAGTCGCTCAATTCGGTTGTCTAAGTCAATACTCCACTTACGGGCCGTTAGTTTCTTGAGTTTTCTCTTGAAACTCTGTACACTATCCTGATGCGGACGACTTTTCCAGCCCTCAGATGATTTCCAGAACCCAAATCCTAGGTACTTTAATTTGCTCGGTCTCACAATCTTGGTCTTGGTCATGTTGACTTTCAAACCTAATCGTTTTTCAATATAACGACTAATTGAATGCATAACACGTTTAGCCGCCGCCTCACTACCAACTGTGATGACACAGTCATCTGCGTAGCGAACGAAGCGAAGTCCGCGATTTTCCAACTCTTTATCTTGCTCATTAAGCATGATATTGGACAGGAGCGGTGATAGGTTTCCTCCCTGTGGCGTTCCAACTAGTGTTTTATACCGTTGTCCGTTGATGACTACACCTGAATGAAGGTACTTACGAATTAAAGATTCTGTATCTCCATCTTGGATAATGTTATGAACAAGCGACATCAGTCTATCTTGAGGAACGGTATCGAAAAACTTTTCAAGGTCTATGTCCACTACCCACTCATAGCCGTCATTAAGATATTCTAATAACTGGATAACGGCATGTTCGCAGGACCGATTGGGTCTGAATCCGTAGCTCTTATCAGAGAAATAGGGTTCACAAATGGGACTAATGACTTGGACAATGGCTTGTTGTATCATTCTATCCATGACCGTTGGAATGCCTAGCTGGCGAACTCCGCCGTTAGGCTTGGGAATTTCAACTCGTAAAACTGGCTGAGGCTTGTACTTTCTCTGCTTTATGAGTTCTTTAGTTGAACGCCAGTGTTTGCGGAGATAGTCATCTATTTCGTCAATGGTTATGCCGTCAATTCCTGCTGAACCTTTATTGGCTCTAACTTGATTGTAGGCTTCAAGCATATTGGACCGAGATAAGATATTATCTAGTAACTGTGACATGTGTGTATTCCTTTCTTATTTCGGTGTCTGAGGGACGTCTTATATTGGTGAACTTTCCTCTAGTCAATACGTGACCGCACCCAGTTCTATCAGACCGCTAGTTTTACAGACACAAGTAAAGTAGGTATACTTCGGTTAATTGTTCAGCCCTTCGCTCCACCTCTATTACAGAGGTTTCATCGCTACTATGGCCTCGTCTGAGAGTCTGCCCCAGCCATTGTTGTCCAACGAAGAATGAGTTGATGACAACAATAGGCGAGGGTACTTCTCATGATTCGTTGTTACTACGTCTTTGACGCTCATGAGACCTCACGGGATAAGTCGTACATCTTTCCTCGTTTACTCTCGTGATTTACGCCTATAGGTTACGACTACCTTTTTGGACTTTAGAGTTGTATGCCCCCTCATCCCCCATATACGCCTTGTTATCACGTTTCTGTTCGTAGAGCCACGATTTCGCTATCCCTCCCTCTCCCCGCTACCTCACGATAGTCAGGCTTGGGAGTCGCTTTGGGGTTCACCGGTAGCGGGTGTCCACGGAGGACTTTCACCTCAGATGTTCGACATGCCCGTCGTACATACAAAAAGAGAGAACGAAGGTCGTTCTCTCTAGGTAGAAGCTTTTATTTCGTCCTCTCTAGGTGTTAGCTTTTCATCTACCCACTACGGTTGACAAAGAGCCTGACAAAGAGCCTTTTTCATCAGCCTAATTGTAGCTGATAAAGAGCACTACTCCTCATCTTCTTTATTGCGTTTCTTTCCAGAGACTAAAAGTCCAGAAAGTCCCAAAAGTAGAGCTCCAATGATAGAAAGACTTGAAGAATCCTTAACTCCTGTTTCTGGAAGCATTGCTTTTTTCTCTTCTGTAGGAGTTGGAGCAACAGTTTCTTTATCATGAGTCGGAGCTACTGGAAGGTTGGTATCTGGTGTCTTCGGATTCTTATCATCCTCATCCTTGATACCATCGTTATCATCATCTGGATCGGTCACATCTGGATCACCATCGCCATCTGTGTCACGTTGAACCGTGAGGACAACAACTGTATCAACGCTTTCTAAGATACCTGCAGGAGTTGTTACGCGATTACCTAATGCATTGTAGCTCTCTACTGTCACAGGAATACTGAATGTACGTGATGTTTCATTGTCATTCGCCCAATCTGTAACAACAGCTGCACCGCTTATATAGCCACGATCATTGATTAAAACGCCTGTCAAACCTGTAGGTAAAGTTCCTTGAACGCCTTTAGTGTACGGCTTATTGCTATCAACAACTTTTTCAGAAGCAATACGCGCTTTTTCAGTAACTGTTTTGGTTTTTCCAGTTGCTGTTAATTTGGTGAAGACTTTTTGTGTGCTGTCTTCTCCATCTGGAATACCATCGTTGTCATCATCCGGATCCGTAACATCTGGATCGCCATCGCCGTCCGTGTCACGTTGAATTGTAACCGGAACATAAACTGTGACAACTTCAGAGGTTGAATTACCAGTTGGTCGGCTAACACTCAAGGAAACGCGGACAGGAATCTTAACATCACGGGTCTCATCAGTTACACCGTACCAGCTTGGAGCCTTAGGTGTTCCCACAATGACACCATTGGCATCAACAGATAAGCCATAAATTGCACTTGAAGTTAGTTTGGCTTCTGTATAATTAGGGGTAACGACGACTTTATCTGAGTCAACTTTTGCTTTATCAATAAAAACATTTGAGGTCTCTACTTTTGCACTTAGTTTTTCCGCCCAGAGCGCATACAAGGTCATGTGATCAGCCGAGAGTTTTTGCCCTGTCTTATACTGACTAGTCGTTGATGTTTGGTCTGTGGTCCATCCAATCAAATTATATCCCGGACGGTTGTATCCTTGATTACGAACGTAGAAAGCTTGATTCTTACGATATTCTGTATTGATAACACGACCATTTCCTCCATTTGGATCAAAGGTCACAGTCACTTTATCAGTCGTAGGATCAGTAACCCACTCTGCAAAAAGCTCCAAACTACTTCCTGCAAAATCGTTGAATTGAAGCTTATGCTTAGGTAAATAGCGCGTTCCTTTTCCATCTGCTTTTGTGTTCCAACCGACGAAGACAAGCCCCTCTTTCGGTGGTGTCATAGCGCCTGGATCAGCAATCGCGATATTTTCTTTGAACTTCAAGTCTGAAGTTGTTGGAGGATTTGCACCACCATTGGCATTATAGTTAAGGGTTTTGCTTGGGTAGTTCCAAACAGGTACATAGATGATACCGTGCTTAGAAATTTGTAGCGTAGATGGGTTTACACTTTCCAAACGGCCATTAACAAGTCTATACCATTCTGGTTGCAAGGTAGTGCCATCATAGTTAAGCTTGTCATTCACAGTAAGTGTGCCATCGAAGGTACGGCTAGTATCTACAATCGGAGTTCCGTTTGGATCAACTATAACAGAACCATCGCTATCAAGAACACCGTAGAATACTGCTCCCTTATCAGTTATTGTTTTACCTGGATCAACCAAGAGCACGTATTTATCATTCGAAACACTCGTATCAAGAACGGTTTCATTATGGACGATAACAGGAATAAACTCTTTTTCCCAGATACCATAGTAAACCAGTCCACCAGCCGGCATTTTAATGTTAGAAAAATCAACTGGATCGCCTAAGCCGTTTTCGGTATCATACCACCCTTTGAAGAGATAAGTTACACCGAAAACATCCGTTTTCTTCGTAACATACTGCTTATAATCCGACGGAACAACCGGACTTACTGAGTCTAGGTAGGCTAAGTTTTCAGTCTTGACCGTTCCGTTTGCATCATTGGAAACAAACTTGACATCATAACGCTTTTTACGATAGTAGATAGTCATATCTTCTTTCGTAAAAGGTGTATTTTTAACTCCTTCAGCCTCATTTTGGAACTTAACAAAGTCATAACCTTCCATAGGTGTATAGTTGTAAATTTCACCAGCACGACCATTTAATTTGTAAGATTCAAAAATCTCTTTGGTATCAATATCCACAAAATTAATTGTCGGTGTTGCCGTGATTTCCCTAAACACATCTTCTTTAATGATTTCATCAAGATTACGTTTAGGCAAATTCACACGAGAATAGTAGCGGTCGCGCGTTACATTATACCAAGAAACGACATTAGGCTGATCAAGATATTTAGTTAAGGGTTCGCCCCATTTAACATTTGCTGTTATCGTCAAAAACGCAACGTCACTTTCTCTAAAACGTGCATTTGATGGAATTGAGTTTATATAATTGGTAACCGTTCCATTTTTTAACTTGATATAACCTTTCGAATTACGATCCGCATAGATGACAGTCAGTTGTGTTTTTTTGCGTTCATAATACACATTCAAAACAGACTCACCGTTTCCATTAATCGTAACAGATGGTTCTTGGTTACTTGACAGAACATACTCAGCCGCTAGAGCACTCGGCATGGTAGATGTGATAATAGCCTCTGTCGTACCTGTCAATTCTTCAACAGAGCTAACAGTATAATTAATACCAGCAAATGTCCGCATTCCACTAGGTGTTTCTACAAGGTGAACAACTTTATACGGTGTATCTGTACGTGGTTGCCATTGCGCCTTAAGATTGTAATTACGTGTTACTTCGGCATTAACATCTACTGCCTTATTTGTAGACTTATCCAACCATTGAACAAAATCATAACCTTTACGTTCTGGAGTCGGCAACTTCCCTCCAGGGGAGTTGCTGGCTAAAGAACCATTATCAACATACATATTGTCAACTTCAGTACCACCCGCAGAATCAAAGTTGATGATTTTCTGATTTTTAATAACCGCATGAAGTTCTAAGTCGTTCGTAACTGGTGTGCTAAAGTCATACGCTTGCGCACCGTTAGCTGTTGTTGACCAATGAGAAAAGACTGTTGAATCTTTTTTCGATATGATGTCGACATCTTTATCAGTTACCGTTTTACCAGCCTGCACTTCTTTAACACGAATGATGACACCCTCATCATCTTTAAAGACAACGCGACGGCTGTTATTATAACGCGCTACAATACGAACTAATTCTTTGTTGTCTCCACCAACGGTAGTATCTTTTTTGAAACTCGTCGGTGCTGTAAAGTCAACTTTGGTATCCTCACCTTCGATATACCATCCCAAGAATACATCTTCCCCTGAGGAAGGAAGGCCTGGTTTCCGCAAGGTTTCTCCGATACGAACATACTGAGTTCCCAAGAGCTCATCATTGCTATAGAATTCAACAGCTGTAATATCCGTACCTTCAGTACCTGTATCTGCTGGTGTAGCATCCTCTACATTAAAGGTGATTTCATTTGTCGCACCTTCAGTGATAAGCATCGTTTGATTAGCCACAGGCTCTAATAATTTATAACCATTCAGGGCGGTTACCGTTTTGACGTCTACCGGTGCTTCTTCTACCGTTGCTGTTGCAACTTCATCAGTTGTTTCAACTTCTTTTTCTTTGTTTTCTCGGTAAACTGCATCTCCGTTTTCATTCTTATAGACAACGGAATACTTGATAATTACCTTACGTGTACGACGAGACACTTTGAAAACAATTTCGTTAGCACCACCATCGGTCACTTCTGCTTGTTGAGACGTTTCTCCCTCCAAACGATATGACGAAAGGTCGGCAACCGATACCATATCTGTTGCATCCACCGTTACTTTTGCTGAAGCTGTTGTACCTGCAGGAACGTTTTCAACAGTCTGAGTCTCTTCACGACGATAGATTTCTTTGCCGTCTCCGTCTTTATAGACAACAAAGTACTTAATCGCCACTTGACTCTGTTTCGGTTTAACGGTAAAAGTTACCTCTGTATTGGCACCTTCTGCTACCGTTGCCTCTTTGCTATCCGATTCAGCCAATTCATAGTTTGCCAACTCAGATGCGCTTGTCATATCAGTAGCATTTACCGGAATAGTCGCAGAAGCGGAACTTTGTTCAGTTGTTTCTGTGGTCGTGGTCCGTTGGACACGGTAAAGTTCCTTGCCACTCGCATCTTTGTAGACAACGACATAATTAATCGTTGCCTGACGAGTTGCTTTTTCTGCAGCTGCCGGCGTCTTTCCTGACTCAGGAGTTCCAGTCGTCTCAGTGCCTGAAGTTGCTTCAGTACCAGACGCTGCTCCCGTGCCTAAAGTTGCTTCAGTACCAGACGCTGCTCCCGTGCCAGAGGCAGCCTCATTACCTGAAGCTGCTTCTCCTCCCGTGGCAGTCGCTTCAGTACCAGTCGCTGGTGTCTCTGCCTTAACAGTGTTTGTTCCAAGAACCCCCACCAATGCAATACCAATCAATACCGACGCGATTCCATTATTGAGTTTTCGGATAGAAAAGCGTTGTCTTTTTTTCCAAAATTCCATAAGATCCTCCAAGTATCCTATTTGCTGATTGTTAGCATAAAATAATTACGCATTTCTAATGTTTTTTCACATCAGATACCCTCACTTCTCGTGGTTAATAATCAGTAAAAATTTCATTTGTGTAAACTATTAATACATTACAATTTTATCACAAAGAAAGTCTCAAAGCTATTAAAACCCACGACAAACGCATGTGAATAGGTTACACTAAACTAGACAGAAGAATAAAGTGTTCTACACTAAAGAAAAGAGGAGAACAGATATGTCTAGAAAAATTCGCCGTTACTTCACAGATGACTTCAAACAACAAATCGTTGACTTGCACAATGCAGGTAGAAAACGCAGTGAACTGATCAAAGAATATGATTTAACACCCTCAACCTTCGATAAGTGGGTTAAACAAGCAAGAACAACTGGTTCCTTTAAAACTGTCAATAATCTGACAGATGAACAACGTTAGTTGATAGAACTCAGAAAACGAAATAAAGAGCTCGAAATGCAATTAGACATTCTAAAGCAAGCGGCAGTGATTATGACACGAAAAGGGAAATAATCACTGCTAACAAGGATAAATACAGCATTTCAGCCATGTGTCGTTGGTTGAATATTCCTCGCTCTAGCTATTACTACAAAGCTGTAGTGCCAGTATCTGAGGCACAACTTGAAGAAATGGTGGAGCGCATTTTTCTTGACAGTAAGTCCAGATACGGCGCTAGGAAGATTAAGAAATGTCTGGAAGCACAAGGGATTTCCTTGTCTCGCCGTCGGATTCGTTGCATCATGAAGAGATTGAATTTGGTTTCTGTTTACCAGAAGGCTACCTTCAAACCGCATTCTAAAGGGAAGAATGAAGCACCAGTTCCGAATTTCTTAGAGAGACAGTTTAACCAACAAAAACCATTGGAAACCCTTGTGACGGACTTAACCTATGTTCGTGTTGCCAATCGTTGGGCTTACGTTTGCTTGATCATTGACCTCTTCAACCGTGAAATTATTGGCCTATCTCTTGGTTGGCACAAGACTGCTGACTTGGTCAAAGAAGCCATTCAAAGCATTCCCTACGCCCTGACCAAGGTCAAACTCTTCCATTCTGATCGTGGTAAGGAGTTTGATAATGCCTTGATTGATGAGATGTTAGAAGCCTTTGGCATCACACGTTCGCTGAGTCAAGCGGGCTGTCCTTATGACAATGCGGTAGCTGAGAGTACCTATCGCTCCTTCAAACTGGAGTTTATCAACCAAGAAAACTTCCGATCTTTGGAAGAATTAACCCTTAAAACTAAGGATTATGTCCACTGGTGGAATCACCATCGCATCCACAGCACACTTCATTACCAAGCACCCATGACTAAAAGAGCAATCGTTTAACAAAAACACTTTATAAATTTTGTACAGAAAAGTGTTGCCTTTTCAAAAAAACCTTTATAGACAGCGAATTACTCAATAATCCAATGTTACCAACGGTTTGAAGCCATTCTCGGTAGGATGTGTTTTCATCCCTTACCATTTTTTTGGTGAATCGTTGGTGTTTCTACTCCAAGAGGATAGGGAACCAACGAAAAACCTTAAGCGGCTTGTAAAACTGCGAGTTCTTCCTGAAGGTGTTCTGCAGGTGTTGCATAATCCATTATTTTTCTCGGTCTGTCGTTGATCGTATTGGTTACTGCCAGTAAATGAGAATAGGACAATGGACGCAAAGTGACTCCCTTTGGGATAAATTCTCGCAGCATACGGTTATGCCGTTCATTCGTTCCTTTTCATGTTCTGTCCGTACCTTATACTTATATCGTCGTTTTAAAAATGGTGAGTTTGATCAAAGTAAGTTACCCATGCAAGGGAAACGAAAACGAAACGGGCATCAAGAACGTCGTGGAAAACAAGCATTCAAACGAAATATCGCTGAGCGAGAAACGGATTATGCTTCTTTTGAAACAGAGTTCGGGCATCTAGAAGGCGATACGATTGTCGGTGTCAATCATATAAGTGCCGTCATCACCCTCGTTGAACGCCTTTCAAAAGTCATTATTACTTTGAAACCTGAAGGTCGTAAAGCAATCGATATTGAAAAAGCAACGAACACTTGGTTTCAATCGGTTCCTAAAAATCTCTTTAAATCGATTACTTTCGATTGTGGTAAAGAGTTCTCAAATTGGAAAAATATCAGTAATACGAATGATATGGCTATTTATTTCGCAGACCCAGGAACACCATCACAACGAGGTTTAAACGAACACTCAAATGGTCTCCTTCGAAAAGATGGCCTACCGAAAGAAATGGATTTCAATCAAGTCAATCAGGATTTCATCCCCTCTGTGGCTTCAAAAAGAAATCATATACCCAGAAAATCACTGAACTACCAGACACCATTGGAAGTCTTTTTGAGTTATGTAAATGAAGAGCAGTTGTCTCGCTTAATTTGACAAATAATAATATTAATACTGCATTTAATAGCTTCAGAGCCCTTGAAGCCAAGCGTTTGATTTCAAGAGGCGCTCAATAGGCTACTCGAGGGAGAAAAATAAAAAGTAATTGGAAACGATTGATAAAAAATCGCCAAAACATTGATATTTCGGAATATAAAACATGGCGAAGCTTCCGAGCACCAAAGTACCCTTATCTAACAGAAGCCATGGTCATTGATCGGCTTTTGAGCTATTCTGAACCATTAAAAGAAGCCTATCAAGTATTTCATGACATCACAAACGCTTTTAGAGAGAAGGATGCTGGTTTATTTTTCGATATCATTAGATCAATGTCAGACAAGATAAATCCCGAATTCCGGCATGCCATTCAAAACCTAGACAATCATGAAGTAGGCATTCGGAATGGCCTTATTTACCCTTATTCCAATGGAAAAATTGAAGCGAAAAACACCCACATCAACACGTTAAAACGAGTCTCTTATGGGTTCAGATCTTATGACAATATGCGAACCAGAATTTTCTTAACGAACGGGTTAATCAAAATAAAATAACAAAAAAGTCCGTATCACAAGAAAAAGCTATTTCTTGTGATACGGACCATAATTAAGCCATCAGTCCTATTTGACAAAGAGCCGAAGAAGCCAACTAGACAAACGCGTCAATCAGCTTGATGATGGCGCCGGTGAAGAAGTAGAACGCGATCAAGTAGGTGACGGAAATGATGGCAGCTAACAAGTTCCCCGCCAAGGCAAACCCGATCACGACCCCCAGGATGCCCAAGGTGAGTCGCACCCAGAACCAGCTCCTCTGGCTATCCTTCAAGCGGAAGGCCAGGAAAATGTTCATGATGGAGTCGATGAGGAACCAAATCACAAACAACATCGGCAGGAACGTCACACTGACAGCCGGATTGAACACCAGATAAAGGCCAACCAGCAAGTCCAATACGCCAATCAGGATCAAGTACCAAGGATTACCGGGCAGCACCTTTTTCAGCTCAAAGTAGTACATCAGGACTGAAACCCCCTGTACGATGGCAGTAATCCCATACATAAGCCCCATAGCAATCAAAGTGGTCAGCGGATTGTTGAGGGCGGTCCAGCCGGCAATAAAGAACAGCACTGCCAACAGCAGACTCCCCCAACCAAATCCATTCTCATTTTTCGTAATCAAAACAAGACTCCTTTCTAAATTCTATAATCATCTTCACTGCTTACCTTAACATACTAGTGGTCCTATGTCAAGATTTAGTACAAATTAAAATGAGAAAAAGGTCCTCAAATTAGCCGGCTAATTGTAATCTGCTATCTTTTGTTTTTTCATATAAAGATTCAAAATCATTGGGTGACATATATCAGCAGTAACCGTGAATTCTCTTTGTATTGTAAAAAGCCTCGATATATTCAAAAATAAGGCGGTTTGCCTGTTGATAGTCTCTAATTTTGAACCTGTTGATCCATTCTCTCTTTAACAGAGAGTGGAAATTGATTCTGAAAAAAGAAGAACTGTTGAATGGCACAGAATGCCGTTATCATAGACTTTTCAAGGGAACGGTGACGGAACGGGGGATCATCGATTATATTCTTTCTTTGGACGAGAGTCTCCGCCTGAATTATAATGCCTACCAAACAATCGTCTTTACGGTTACGCACCGGAAACCGGATTTGTTTCGGTACTTCATTCATGAGAAACAACGGGGGCTTTCTGCCAAGATGGACCAAGCTTTGAAGACATTCCGCCAATCCGAAAGAGCTATTGTAAACGCACTGAGCTACGACTATTCAAACGGATTAGTGGAAGGGATTAATAATAAAATCAAGATCATCAAGCGGACAGCCTATGGCTATCGCAACTTTTCTAATTTCCGAAACCGCATCTTCATCGAATATAAATTACTAGAAACAAAAACAGCAGCTTAGGAACCTTTTGGTTCCCAGCTACTGCTTGATAGATTGTGAAATTTAGCCTGCATGCAACTGGAAAAATACACTATCAACACTTCTTGACAAAGAGCCAATTTTTATGCTAGAAAGTTAATTTTAGAATTCACATCATAACGTTCTGATTCAAGTGGTTCTTCGCCTGGTTTACCAATTGAAATTGCCATAACAGGCACGAAACGCTCATTATCAAGGTTTAAAGTTGCAACTAAGTCTTTTGAATTATAGCCTGCCCATGCATTCGCTTCATATCCGTGTGCTCTAGCAACCAATAATAATTGCATTGCTAACATTGAACTGTCTAAGGTAGCATCTTTAATTAAAAAGTCGCGATCAGCTTTCTCATACATTGGTAAAAATGAATTGAAGATGGCGTCTAATTTTTCTTTGGTAATTTTGCCATCTTCATACACTTCGGTCAAAACTTCGCGATAAACTTTATGTGAGTGAATATCGCCTAATATAAAGATTGTAACTGGTGCTGTTTCTAATTGGGGATAGTTAAACGGCATCGTGACTGCTTTGACTTTGTTACGAGCTTCTTCATTATCAACGACGACAAAGTGCCATGATTATAAGTTACATGCGGATGGTGTAATTGTCGCTTCATCTAACATTTCGACGATTTCATCACGACTGATATTTTGACTAGGGTCAAATCGACGGCATGAACGACGATTGAATACGATATCTTTATAGTCATTATTAACATAATCTTTTGCTAAAAATTTTTCTCTCATGAAAACACTCTTTTCTTCTCATAAGTTACTTTTATCACAAAGCTGGTGGATTTGCAATGAATTTGTGAAAAGTTTAACCAATTTATTAAAATAAATATGAGCCCAAATTTCAAGTTGAAATTAGCCGTGACCATTTTCTAAGCGAAGATTAATAACTTCAGGACGTTCTTCGATAGATTTGCCTGCTGGTTTAAAGTTAGGACTAGCTTGCTTCTTGAAACTTTTCCCTTTTCTAGGATAAAGCATGTCTGCTTTCGTCAATCCTAAATGGCCATTATGAAACCAATAGTAAATGGTTGAAATGCCCACTTTCATTTTCTTCTTCTTCACCATCATTTCAGGAGAAAACTTTTGCTTAGCATAGTGTAAAATTTTCTCTTTCATTTCCTTCGTTAGGATTATCTTTTTCACCGATCGTTTTCGATTAGTTTGGTAAACCGTTTGTGCATAGTCAGCAGAATAGACTTTTTTGTACAGCCCTTTTCGCACTTGTTGTAAAGTTGTCCCACGTTTGACTTCATTATTAATCGTCTGAGGAGCCTTTCCAAGCAACCCAGCAATTTCACGATTGGACATATTTTCATTTTTCCATCGTTCAATCAGGCCACGGTTATCCATTGTCAAATGTTTGCCTTTTGGTGTATAATGTTTTTGCATCTCTGTGCCCTTCCTTGTGTTTGTGGTGAACAACAAGTATAGCACAGAGGTGTTTTCTTTTGCCTTAAATTGGATTTCATTTGACAACAGGAACCCTTGAAACTGTTTTGTCAGCTAAACCAAGGCTACTATTAGCCTTGGCTACTTAGCCTAACAGTTTCAAGCCTGTTATCAAATGAAATTACCGGCTTACTAAAAGATAGTAAAACAAATATTTTTAAGCAAGGCGAGGTGGCTAACTTCATTTTAGAACTTTCCCAAAATTACATTACGAAAAAAATATTAAAAAAAATAAACAATATATTGACACAATTGTTTTTTTATGATATATAATAATTAGAACTTAACACAATAGAGTGCTAATAAGATGTTATAAAAAGGAGTTGATTATTATGGCTGGATTAGTACCTTTTAACAGAAAAAACAAAGAACTATCTACAAACACTGGTAGTGGTGACTTCTACAACTTACTTGATGACTTTTTTTCAAATGATTGGCCATTCAGACGAACACTCTCTTACGACACTTTTAAAGTGGATGTCGAAGATAATGGCAAGGAATACCTCATTGAAGCTGAAATGCCTGGTGTTGATAAAAAAGACATCAATCTTCAACTTAATGATGGAAAATTAACAATTTCTATCATTAGAGACGAAACCAATGAAATACAGGAAAAGAATTATATTCACAAAGAGAGACGTTATAATTCTATGAGCCGTTCAATTTATTTAGAAGATTCCAAACCTGATGCTATTAAAGCAAAACTTGAAAATGGAGTACTAAAAATTATTGTTCCGAAAGAAGAAAAACCAAACAATAGCATTACAATTGAGGTTGAGTAAACTAAAGAAAAAGCACATCGGTCATTTAATCTCGATGTGCTTTTCTTTGTAAAAATTACTTCAGTTTTTCATACTTTAATTTCAATGCCTGATTTCAAGTATATTACAAAGTGGCCACCCTAGACCGTAACATTTTGGATGATCTTCCTTGTTTGTCCATTCAAGCCAAAAGCCATCTTGTCAACTCAGCACATTTTTACCAGCAATCTTATCAACTCACCTAGCCATCAGCAGTACTTCCTGATGGCTTTTTAAATTCACTAATCTTGGATAACTTCCCTCAAAACAAAAATCCGTGATTATGCTTCCGGCCTAGAACCAGACTGCAAACCACGGAAAGCCTTTATTTACTTATCTTAATACACCTCTTGACATCAATACTACCGTCTCAACATGATGCGTATTTGGGAGTTCAAAGGTCCAGTGGACCTTTGAAGCAGCTTGCCAGAAAACAGGTAAGCAAGATGGACAACCTAAATGCGTTTTTCTAACAAACCGACTACTTCTATATGTGTTGTCTATTCCTTGAGAATACAATTTTTTGTCCTCGTCACAGTTTTGAGGACACAATTTATCTGGTTCTAGTTTAGCATTTTTACGTTTACTTTTAAATTGTTTACCGTCCTTATTTTGAGTTTCTCCTGTTTTGAAAATTATGGTTAACATTGCAGGATCAATTTCACCATCGCTATTAACACCACCTACAATAATTTTCTCAACGATACTCTCAAAAACTGTACGATCAAACTCAGTAAGCATTTTCTGTGAAGACAGTAATTGTTTAAACTCAGTTAGTCTTTTCTTAACATCAATTTCTGACTTCAATGTTGTTTCAACATTTACTTTTTCTTCTGCAAGATATTCTTTTTCTAAGGAGAGCTCATTATATTTTTCATTATAAATAGAATCACTTATTTTCCCTTCTAGTTTTAAATTTACAAGATTCTCCTCTTTTTTTAGTAAAGTGCGAAGCTTATTAGTAATCTTTTTTAGTTCCTTGTTTAGGCTATTGTCATTTAATTCAGATTCAATCGTTTCAAGTAAATCTGACACTATATTTTCATTCGAATGATAGAGTTGTCTGTAAGCTTCCATGAAAGCTCCCTCAATAGCCAGTTCCTCTAATCCTTTACTATGTTTACAGTATTTTTTCCCTTTTTTTATCGAAGTAACACAATGCCACACAACTTTTCGATAATCTGAACGACAGTGCCAACTTCTCCTAGACAATAATGAACCACAAAAGCCACATTCTAACATACTACTAAAAGCATACATTTTTGAATAGCGTTCACGTTTTCCATTTATATTCGCAACTGTCTTTTTATTCCCTGCTCTACGCAGTCTAATCTCCTGAGCTTTCTCAAAGTCTTCTTTAGATATTATAGGTTCATGGTTGTCTTTGATGTAGTACTTATCTTCTTCACCAAAATTACTTAAACGTCTCTTGCTTATTGGATCCACTGTAAAAGTTTTGCCCATTAGAATATCGCCTTTATATTTTTCATTCTTTATGATTCCTAAGACTGTTGTATCATTCCAATGATCTAATCCTCTCGGAGATTTGTAACCTAGTTCATCAAGTTCCCTTGCTATAACTTTCCCTCCAATACCTTCCAAGTACCTTTCAAAGATATAACGAACTATTTTTGCTTCTTTTGTATTGATAGAAAGTTGCTTGGTTTCTACATCATAGTCATACCCCAAGCACCCTTGGAACCCTATCAGTTCACCACGTTGCATCTTCATTTTTAATCCCTTTTTCACATGTGCGGATGTATTTTCTACTTCTTGCTGTGCAACAGAACTAAGAATGGTTAGAAGTAATTCTCCATCCATAGTAAGGGTATCAATGTTCTCTTCCTCAAAATATACTCCAATTTGCATATCCTTTAACATTCTGACATACTTCAAAGTATCTAAGGTGTTTCTTGCAAATCTAGCAATTGCTTTTGTTACAATATAATCAATTTCTCCATTTACACAATCATTGATTAAGCGTTGAAAATCTTGTCTCTTTCCTACTTGAGTTCCTGAAATCCCCTCATCTGCATATATATCAGCGAGTTCCCAATCTGAACGCTGAGAAATGTAATCTTTATAATGCCTCACCTGAGATTCATAACTGTTCTTCTGATCCTCACTATCAGAACTCACTCGGCAATAAGCAGCAACCCTTTTTAAATGTCTTTCAACATTGACACCTCTACGTCGAACTAAAGAATCAGCTTTTATTATTTCAACATTATTTGTTTTCATAACTGAAATCCCTCCTTTTGATTCTATATTACCGCGTTCAAATAAAAAGGTCAGCTATTTTGTGTACTTAATACGCAGTTTGTTCTTAATTTTTTCATACTCATTTTTAGATAGCATATTTCTTGAGTATAAAAAGTTAAGCATTGATAATTGCATACTATATATTACTACTGATTGTTCCAAAACTTTTCCTCCTGATAACGTGTTGCTCTATAATTTCCTCAGTAGGTATGATTGGTTAAATCACTCAT
>OGJZ01001920.1_pt1 | contig 16904 bp, 10 predicted proteins | sample 1572321 | NCBI WGS metagenome assembly OGJZ01 (sample SAMEA2582086, study PRJEB24529) | metagenome | biome: Human gut stool | place: China | collected 2011 | reverse complement strand
TTGTAGCCGGAGGACAGCTTCTCCAGGTTCTTGGACAGGGCGGAGGTGTTGTTGGTGTAGTTGCGGTAGGCGTTCATCGCCATAATATTGTGCTGAATACGCATGATGTCTTACTCTCCTTAACATTGTTCTCCGGGAGGTTCCTTCCTCCCGGGCCGCAGGGGTGGTGGGTAGTGCAGCCCGTAGCCGGCCGGGCAGGCCGCGCAGACCCGGAATCTATTTCAGACAGGGCAGCCCCGCCCGGGACAGCCTGTTTGAAATTTGGAGGAGGGAGGGCGGCGGTTTGGACTGAGGACGCCGCCCTCCAGTGCGTTGCACTATCTGTTTGATCGGTGCAAAGCTAGAATTATTAAGTCCTTTTTGAAAAAATTTTTGGAACTGCGGAATTTGTCTGGAAGGGGTTAATTTTTGAAACGGATGGACGATTTAAAAGTATAGAGAATATCCTCTAGTCCTATATGGATTTGATTTACTGGAAAGGAAGATTGTACCTATGCGTTATGAATTGACTCAGGACCTGCTGACCGGCAACCAGTTGATTGACAGTGAGCACAGACAGCTTTTTGACGCCATCAACGCCCTAATGGACGCCTGTGCCCAGGGGGCCGGACGCACCAAGATCAATGAAACCGTGCAGTTTCTGAACAGCTATGTCAGCAAGCATTTCCGCGATGAGGAGCAGCTCCAGCTTCAAAGCAAATACCCCGGCTACAACGCCCACCACACCTTCCACGAGGGGTATGAGCGCGAATTGGCTGCGGCGGCCAACCAGATCGGCGCGGAGGGGCCCAGTGTGAAATCCCTGCATACCCTCAACACTCTGGTGGGCACACTGATTACACATATCCGCACCGAGGACAAGCGGGTTGCCCGCCACGTTAAGGGCGGCTGAGGCGGTGGGCGCCTGGGCAACGGCCGGGGACGCCCGCGGCGGCGGGGCGGCTTCTGCGGAAACCGTTTTCACTCCCTTTGCCCGCTGCCGCGCTAACGGAGGAGTACACCATGCGCGAAACACTGTTCGACTACTGTAAACGAACCGGGGAGCTGGAGCTGCTCCGGCAGTGGAATTCTGAGCGAAATGGAGCGCTTACCCCTGAGACGGTGAGCTATGGAAGTAAAAAGAAGGTGTGGTGGCGCTGTGGGAAAGGCCATGAGTGGCAGGCAGAAGTGACGAGCAGGACCAGCAACCACACAGGCTGCCCCTTTTGCAGGGGCGTCATGGCGTGGCCGGGAGAGACGGATTTTGCCACGCTATGGCCGGAGCTGGCCGCCCAGTGGCACCCGACCAGAAACGGAGCGCTCACCCCGAGCGAGGTGCTCCCCGGCAGCCACCGGAAGGTGTGGTGGCGCTGCGAGAAGGGCCATGAGTGGCAGGCGGAGGTAAAGACAAGGGTAAACGGCTGCGGCTGTCCGGTCTGCGCCAACCGTAAGCTGGCGGAAGGGGAAAACGACCTGGCAACCCTGCGCCCTGAGCTGGCCGCCCAGTGGCATCCAACCCGGAACGGAAGCCTGACCCCCGGAGACCTTACGGCTGGTACCAGACGCAAGGTATGGTGGCGCTGCGACAAAGGCCATGAATGGCAGGCCAGTGTGCTGTCACGAACCAGTCTGGGAAACGGCTGCCCGGTCTGTGCCGGCAAGCAGGTCATTCCGGGAGAAAACGATTTGGCCAGCCAGTTTCCCCAACTGGCCGCTCAATGGCATCCGGACAAAAACGGCGCCCTGAGGCCGGAGAATGTCTCACCCAACAGCAATCGAAAGGTCTGGTGGCTCTGTCCCCTGGGCCACGCGTGGAAGGCCACGGTGACCTCCAGGAGCAGGGAGGGGGCGGGGTGTCCCTTCTGCGCCGGGCGGAAGGTCTGGCCCGGCTTTAACGACCTGGAGACCGTGGAGCCGAAGGTCGCCGCCCAGTGGCACCCGACGCTGAACGGCCAGTTGACGCCCAGAATGGTGACGGCTGGGAGCCGGAGAAAGGTCTGGTGGCAGTGCCCGGAGGGACATGTGTGGAAGGCGGTCGTCTACTCCAGGGCTGGAAAACGAAAGTGCGGCTGTCCGGTCTGTGCCGGACGGATCAGCGAAGCGCGGATGAAGGCATACCGGCACATGGTGGGGGAACAGCAAGGGAAAACGGAGCGCTGAACGGCTGTTCACTGCACGGATAAGAAAATAGGCAACAAAAAAGCTGCATGGAATTCAATTCCATGCAGCTTTTTTGTTGCGGGGACGCCTGGGCTTTGGGAAGTCTGCTTTACGGCGGAAGGTCCCATATGGTTACTGCGGAGGCTGAGCAGTACCGGTATCGTCCTTGCGGAAGGTGAATCCCCCGGTCAGCTCCTTTAGCAGCTGAGCCTGCCCCGAGAGCTCCTCGCTGGCCGCAGCGCTCTCCTCTGCTGTGGCGGAATTCGTCTGTACCACACTGGAGATCTGGTCAACGCCCTCGGATACCTGGTCAATGGAGTGGGCCTCCGAGACAATGTTGCCGGCCACCTGGTCAATGAAAGCGACGGTATCCTGAACCAGACGGGTGGTCTCTTCCAGAACCGCGCTGACCTCCCCAGTCAACTGGCCGCCCCGCTCCACATGTTTGGTGGAGCGCTCGATCATCTCCTTGGTCTGCTTGGCGGCGTGGTCCGATTTGGCGGCCAGATTGCGCACTTCGTCGGCCACGACTGCGAAGCCCTTTCCGCTGGAGCCGGCCCGGGCGGCCTCCACCGCGGCATTCAGAGCCAGGATATTTGTCTGAAACGCAATGTTTTCAATTGTTTCAATGATTTGGCTGATCTCCTGGTGCCCCTTCAGAATATCGGACATGGCATCCGTCAGCGCAGACATCTTTTCATGGCTCACAGTCACCTTTTCGCCAGCCAGGCCGGACTTTTCCTTGACCTGGGTGGAGGCCTCGGCATTTTCCCGGGCTGTGCTGTCAATCTCGGATATGGTAGCGGAGAGCTCCTCCACCGCGCTGGCCTGCTCCGTGGCGCCCTGTGCGAGCGCCTGCGCGCCGGAGGATACCTGCTCGGCGCCGGCGGAAACCTGGTCCGCGGCCAGATTGATTTGCTGAAGCGTGTGACTGAGGTTGCGGTTGATGTTGCGCACGGAGGCCAGGATATTCGTATAGTCGCCCTGGTAGAGGTCATAATCCCTCGAACGGACATCAAAGTTCCCGTCGGCCATCTCCCCCAACAGGTAGCCAATATCACCGATCAGCTCCTGAAGCCGCGTGGTGATCTGCCGGGTAGTGAGCGAAAGGACACCGATCTCATCTCTGCGCTCGTAAGTGGGGACAGGGGAGGACAGGTCTCCCTGCTCCAGAAGCTGAAGGCGCTCGGCGCAGGCCCGGATCGGATTGCCGCTCTCGCCCGCCATTCGAACCGCCAGGAGGATGGCAATGACCAGGATGACAATTAAAAGAATGGCGGTCAGAAGTGTGCTTGTATAGGTGGCGCCCAGAAAATCCTTAACGGGCGCGGTGACAGCGACGGTCCAGCCGTCGGTCTGGGGAACCGGGGCGTAGGCCAGATATTTCTGGGCGCCGCTTATCTCATAGCTGCCATAGCCGCTGTTCCCCGCCCGCATGTCCGCGTGCAGCGCCGCCAGGGCGGAGAGGGAGGAATCCTGTTGGGCCTCCTGCTCAATGTTCTGAACCGATACTGTGTCCAGCGTGGTGTCCGCAATCGTCGTACCAGTGGAGTCAATCATGTACGCGCCGCTGTTTTCGCTGATATGAATGGACTCCATGATGTCATTGAGGAAGGTTTCATGGGGCACAAAGTAGACTACACCGGCGACAGTGCCGCCCTCTATGCCGTTCAACCAGACAGGCGCGGCCACCATGATGGACAATTCCCCTGTAACTTCGCTCAGGGTTGGCACGGAGATACAGACCTCCCCCTGAGCCGCCTGCTGGAAATACGCGCGGTCGGAGTAGCTGTTTCCGTCAAACAGGCTCCTGCCCGACAAATCCAGCAAATTGCCGCGCTCCATACCATAAGACTGAGCCCAGTGGTCTACAATCCGCTCCTTTTCAGTGACGGGAACGGCGCCGTCGCTGAGCTCTGGAACCATACCCAGGCCGCGAACCGCGTTTTGATAGGACAACAGCTCGTAGGAAACACGGGTGGCGGCGAGGGATGCGGTGGACTCCAGGCTTTGCTCCAGCATCGAATGGGAGCTGATGTAGTTGGCTGCAATTCCTACGCCGCCGCAAATCAGGGCCGCTGCTGCGGTCATTGCCAAAATGCGGACCAAGAGCTTTTGTTTGATGCTCCTCATGATAGATTACCCCCCTAAATATAAGAACCTATTTCACCAATCCAAAAGAAAAAGGATAGGCGCCAAACACAGACTGCTGGCCAATTGATTGGGCCCACGAAACTCGTTTGACACTTATCCCTTCTCTTCCTGCGCCTGCCTTTGCACAGCCAGTACAGGAAGCGATCCTTTTACTGAAATCATCAGCGGTTATTGAGGTGGTTCATCAGAACACTGGCGATGTTGTCGCAGGAGGCCTGAACCGTGACTGCTCCAATATCATGGGCCACCATTGGCATGCCGTAGACTACGCAGGAGTCCTTATCCTGGCCGATCGTGTACGCCCCGGCCTTCCGCATCTCGAGCAGGCCGCTGGCCCCATCCCGGCCCATCCCCGTCATGATGATACCAACCATGCGGCAGCGGACCGAGGCGGCCATCGAGGAAAAGAGGACATCCACCGAGGGCCGGTGCCCGCTCACCTTTTCGCCCGGAATACAGGAGAGTGTGTAGCGCGGGCCCATGCGCACAACCTTGGCCTGATAATCCGCAGGCGCCACAAGTGCCAGGCCAGGGCGGATTTCATCGCCGTTGACAGCCTCACGCACTTCCATTTGGCATAGACGGTTGAGGCGCTCGGCATACATCTTGGTGAACCCGACCGGCATGTGCTTTACGATCACCATGCCGGGAATGTTGGCCGGGAGCCGCCTGAGCACGTTCAGCGTGGCCTCTGTGCCGCCTGTGGAGGCGCCCAGACCGATGACGGTCTGCTCCGGCGCCCCATCGCCGCCAAAACGCAGCGGAGCGGCGGGGGCGGCAGGGTGGGGCAGGTTGGCACGGGATAACCTGGCATGGGAGGCCACAATAATTTTATGGGTCAGGGCCTGGAGGAAGGATTCCCGGCTCTCTACCGCGTCAGGCTTGCGCACAAAGTCCACCGCTCCCGCGGCCAGCGCATCAAAGACCCGCAGGTTAAGGGAGGAGACGAGGATGACGGGGAGAGGATGTGACGGAAGAAATTGCTTTAAAAAATCAATGCCGTTGATGCCGGGCATTTCCACATCCAGCGTCATTACATCAGGGGAGAGGTGCTGGAGTTTTGTCTTTGCATCCATGGCATTGACTGCATACCCCACCACCTCGATGCGGGGTGAGGCGGAAAGCCCCTGGATGATGACGCTGCGTGCCACAGCGGAATCGTCCACGACCAAAACGCGGATCTTTCGATTTGTGGTCTGCATAAGTACCGGAACCTTTCTTTGCGAGATTTACTGGTGCGTCCCGAGTGGAAGCTTTTGATAAACCGCCGGAGCGGCCGTTCGGAACAGCCGGGTCTGCCCCAGAGATTCGGAGTGACTGATAAACAGGTATCCGGTTGGATGCAGGGCATCGTAAAAGCGCCGGACCAGGGCGTCCCGGGTCGCCTGGTCAAAATAAATCATCACGTTGCGGCAGAAAATTACATCAAATTTCAGCCGGAAGTGAATGGGGTCCATCAAGTTGAACGTGCGAAAAATAACATTCTGCTTCAGTTGGGGCGCCGCCGTATAGAGACAGGTGGCGTCATCCTTCACAAAATAGCGCTTGAGCCATTCACCGGGCATATCAGCGGGCAGCTTGTACTGCCCCGCCTTGGCCTTGGACAGGGCCTGCTGAGAGATGTCAGTGGCCAGAATCCGGGTGTCCCACTGGGATGCCTGGGGCCCAAAAAACTCTTTCAGGTAGATGGAGAGCGTATAGGGCTCCTCACCACTGGAGCAGCCCGCGCTCCAGATGGAGAGAACCCGGTCTTTCTGATGGCGGCGGGAGAGCTCCGGCAGTATCACATCGCGGAAAAAGGTAAAATGGTCGGGTTCCCGCATAAAAAAGGTATAATTCGTGGTCAGCTTATTGAGTACCAGCTCCAGATCAGCGGGGTCCTGCTTTTTGAGCAGGCGGTCCAGAAAGGCAGAGAAGTCCGGATACCCGCGCTCCCGAAGGGAATGGGAAAGACGGCTGGTAATCAACTGCTTTTTTTTACTCAGGTCAATCCCGTAGTTATCCTGAATAAAGCGCACCATGCGCTGAAAATCAGCGTCTGAAACGGACATATCGCGAAACAGCATATTCAAAACAGGAGCCTGCACTTTCTGCCCTAAGGCTGGTTGAGAATTTGAGGACAGTCAAAGACCAGCATGGTCTGTTCCTCGGACAGAGAACACATGCCGGAAACCAGATTCCGGGTGTCCTGAGAGGGAGAGGGCAGAATCAGCGCTGTATCCACATCAATCATCTTCTGCACAGTATCCACCAGAATACCTACCAAGGTGTCCTCAATGTTGAGAATGATGATACAGTTGTCACTCTGACTGGGCTGTCCCAGCAGCAGGCGGATGTCTACGATCGGGATGATCTGTCCCCGCAGGTTGATGATTCCCCGGATGTAATTTGGTACCAGGGGCAGCTTGGTAATGGCGTGGTTGGTAATAATCTCCACCACGTAATCTGCCGACACGCCGAAGAGCAGGTTGTCCGAGCAGAAGAGCAGATACTTCACCGTCTGGGCATCCAGTGCCGGGGCAGGTACGCCCTCCTCCGGTACGGCGTTGAATTGGTTATCCTGATCCATGGTTATAATGCCTCCTTAACGAAAGGGAGAGTAGAGATTGGCCACATCCAGAATAATGCTGATGTTGCCATCCCCCAGAATCGTGCACCCCGCGATGCCGCTGCGCTTGATGTTGAAGCTGTTTAGGTAGCTGGGCAGGGGCTTGACCACGACCTGCTGTTCGCCCAGCAGCTCATCTACAAACAGGCAGTAGGAGAGTTCACCGGCCTCCAGCCAGATCAGGATGCCGTCCTCTACCTGGGTGCATCCCTCCTCGATCTGATAGAGCTCCCGCATGCGCACCACAGGATAAAAGCTGCCCATACACTTGAAGATCTCTCCGCCGGCAGCGTCGTGTACCAGTTGATCGGAGTGAATTTTGAAGGACTGGCGGATATTGTGGATCGGGATGGTGAAAATCGAGCCTCCGACAGATACCTCCATACCGTCCATAATTGCCGTGGTCAGCGGGATTTTCAACGTGGTGGTCATGCCTTTGCCAAGCTCGCTGGTGAGAGAAACGGTTCCGCCTACCGCTTCCACGTTCTGCTTGACGACATCCATGCCGACACCCCGGCCGGAAAACTCTGTCACCTCGGTATTGGTGGAGAAGCCGGGAGACATGAGAAAGTTGAGGATTTCACGGTGGCTGTACTCCACATCGGGGGAGGCAAGCCCGTTTTTGACGGCCTTGCGCAATACGGCCTCATCGTTGACGCCCTGGCCGTCATCCCTGATCTCAATGATAACCTCGCTGCCGGTCTGCCGGGCGGAGAGAGTAATCTCACCAACGGGGTCCTTGCCCGCACGGATGCGGTCCTGGACATCCTCCTCGATACCATGGTCCATGGAGTTGCGGACAATGTGCATGATGGGGTCGCCGATGCTGTCCACAATGGTCTTGTCAATTTCCGTCTCCTCGCCCACCAGTGTGAGCTTGGCCTGCTTGTTGAGCTTTTTGCACATATCCCGCACGATGCGGTGCATTTTCTGGAAGGTGGCGGATACGGGAACCATGCGCAGGGACATGGACACATCCTGAAGCTCATCCGTGAGCTTGCGCAGCTGACGGGCGGATTTGGTAAACTCATCCAGGCGGAGACCCTTCAGTTCAGGGGAGGAGGTAACCATGGATTCGGTGATGACAATCTCGCCCACCACTGCGGAGAGCTGATCCAACTTGCTCAGGTTGACGCTGATCAGGCTCTCGCGGTGAGGCTGGGGTGCAGACTCGGCCTTGGGGGCCTCCCGGGAGGAAGCCGGGGCCGCCGGCTTTTCCGCCGGGGGGGACTGATGTTCCGGGGCGACGGGTGGGGGCGCCTCCTGATCGATGGCCTGGTAGGTACGCACAGAGCCGGCGTTCGTGACTGCATGGATTGCAGCATCCCGCTGCGCCTGATCCCGGAAATAGAGCGTAAAGCCGGAGTCCACGATCTGCGCCGCGGTGTCGGGATTGTGCTCCACATCGGCGGGAAGGTATTGGAAGCTATCCTCGGAGCCGCCGTCGCGGATTGTGCTCACAAGCATAAATGCCCGCAGGTTCTCCATGCCGGCACCCTCGTCAAAGAAGATCTGGAGAGCATAGGGGAAGCCGGGGACGGCTGTCGGACCGGAATCCGCCGGGGCCGGCGCCTCCGGCGCGGCCGGCGGAACCTCGGCCGGCGCAGCGGCGGCGCCATTTTGAATTTGCTGAATAAAACTATTAACTTTTTGGAGAAGACTGTCGATCGTCTGAGTGAGAGGTTGTCCGTTTTCAATGCGCTCAATTTCCCCGCGGAAAAAGTCGATGATCTGGAACAGCAGGTCGAACAGGGCGGGGCGCAGCGCCTCCGGGACAATCTCCATCGATTTGTCACGGACAATGGCAAACAGATCCTCCGCCCGGTGTGCGATTGTCATCAGGGAGCTGTATTCCATCATGGCTGAAGAGCCCTTGATGGTGTGCATGATGCGGAAGATCGTGTTGACATCCTCTTCGGAAAAGCTGTCCTTTTCCTCGGCGGCCAAAACAAGGCTGTCAAGCTGCTCCAGCAGGGAATTGGTTTCAAAAAGGTATGCCTCTAAAATGCTGTCATTTCCATTGCCCATCAGTACATCCTTCCTTTGCGTTGAACTTCTGATGTTCCGATCGACAGGATTGGCCAAAAAATAAGAGCAGAACGCGAAAAAGATACATGGAGTGGAATCCGGCCGCATTGCCACCCTCTCCAGGAATGAGATTTTAGAAAAGGGTGATTTGCACGTGGCGAATTTAGTGGGCGTGACCAATCCGGTTCCCAATTATGACGCCTCAAATAACAACCGCACACTGCCGGCAGCTCCAAAGCCAAGTGACACCCGGATTCAGAACATCCCGGACCCCAGCCGGGTGGGCCGGCCGGACGCCCGTACCGATCAGCAGGGGGCCAATGATGCGCTGAACTCCGGTGTGCTGCGCTATGATTCCAACCTTCAGTTTTTCCTGCAGCAGATGCGGGATATGCCGGAGTTGGGGGCGGAACTGTCCAAGCTGGTCACACTGATGCAGGGATTGGTAACCACGCCCGGCTTGGCGGCAGGTGTGACAGAAGAGCTATCCGGATTTCTGGAACTGCTTAAAATGGACCCCGATGCGTTCCGACAGTTTTTTCAGACGCAGATGGAGGCAGGCAACCGATTTGCAGGGCCCCTCTTCTCCCTGCTGAGGGAGGTTTATCAAAAGACGCCCGGCGACACCGTGCGGGGGGCAATTCTGAACTTTGCCAAACGCTACAGTGATTTTTCCGCCACGGGTCACATTGGACGCAGCATGCTCTCCCTGCTCCGGCAGCTTTCGGACTATCTGCCCCAGAGTTGGAGGGGACAGTTGGCTGAGCTGACGGGGAAGCTGGAAAACGGCCTTCAGGCCGGGGCGCGGGCGGAGAATTTAGAGCTGCTGCAGGGACAGATTCTGCCCTACCTGGGTTCTTATATCAAGCGTTATCACGATATGGGAACAGCACGGACGCTGCTTGGGATGCTGATGCTGCATATGGCCCGCTATGAAAACGGCGCGGAGGAGGGGGTCATGCTGGCGTTCCGGCAGTTGGGCGGCTATGGAGATACCCTGGCCGGTCTCAATCAGTTGGACGATCAGACGCTGTGGAAGCTGCTCCGGGAGAACCAGTTTACCAAGGCCGCCCAGGCGGATACATTTACGGAGCAGCTGGCCCGGACGGCGCAGCGGGCGCTGCAGGGAGAGTACGGCACGGACCTGCGGGAGGCGTTTCAGGAGATCGTGCGGTCCATGCTGCTCAATGAGAGCGTATTCCTCCCACTGCACCATACCATTGTCCCGCTGGAGTGGGAGGGCAGGCGGATGTACTCGGAGTTATGGGTGGACCCGGACGCGGAGGAGCGGGAGGAGGCCCGGGATGGGCGCGGGGACGGACATAAGATCCAGTTCCTGTTCAAGATGGATCTCCCCTCAGTGGGCTTTTTGGAGATGACACTGGGGGCCGGAAAGGAGCAGGTGGATGTGAGTGTCTACGGCCCGGACAGTGTGACAGCCCACAGCGGCCTGATTGCGGAGGATTTAGGGCAGATTCTGGCCGACCACGGCCTGAAGGGGAGAAGTGTCCAGGTACAGAAGCACACCCGTCCGCTGACGCTGACGGAAGTATTTCCGGGACTGTTTGAAGGGGAGCGCGGTATCAATGTCAAAATCTAAACAGGGCGGTTCCGGGCGCGCGGTGGCCCTGCAATATGGCCCGGGCAGTGGTGCGCCGGTGATTGTGGCGTCCGGCATGGGCCACCTGGCCGAGCGGATTGTAGAAGTGGCGGTGGACAGCGGCGTTCCCGTCTATGAGGACAATTCCCTGGCGACCATTCTGTCCCAGATGGAGCTGGGCAGGGAGATTCCGGAGGAGCTCTATCAGGCCATCGTGGACATTTATATTTACTTTTTGCAGTTCGACCCGTCGGACCCGGAGAAATACCGCCGGGAGCGCCGGGAACGGCTGGAGGCGAAGCAGGCAAAGGAGTGAGCATGCGATGAGCTATAAATACATGCTGCTGGACAGCCGGGGAGCCCCGGTGGCCCAGGGGGTTTCCGAGGATGGACCGGAAAAAAACGTTTGGCAGCTCCGGATCGCCCACGGGGATATCAAGCGGGTGCTGGGGCATGAGTACATCAGCCTGGTGGGAACCTCGGAGCAGTTCCCGGCGATGGAAGGGCGGATTGTCCGGTGCCGGGATAATCTCGTCTCGGTAGAGTCGGTGCGCATGTTGGGGGAGGAGGTGCGCCGCAACCTGCGCATGCCGGTGCGGTTTGAGAGCTTCCTCTATCCGGTGAGCGGCCGGTGGCGCGGGCGGATGCCGGTATTGAGCAACGATCTGAGCTGCGGCGGAGTGGCCTTTTTCTGCGCCCGGAAGCTGGAGGTGGACGAGGTAGCCGAGATTGTAATCCCGGTTACAGCAGAGCCGCTGGTACTCAGGGTAAAGATTTTACGCGAGCGGCCCTCTCCGGAGCCGATTCCTCTCTATGCGGCGGAGTTTGTTGATATGCTCCGTGAGGAAGAAAATATGGTCTGTGAGGCCGTGTTCAGCCTTCAGTTCCGGCATACGGCAGAAATGTAAGCAGAGCAAGAGAAAGGATGGCGAAACGATGATGAACCTCTGGAAGGGAACTGTGCGCCGTGTAGGCGCCACCCTGCTGGCATGCGTCCTGCTGCTGGGGCTGCTCCCGCAACTGCCTCGCCAGGCCGGGGCAGCCTATACAGACTCCTATTTGCAGCAGATGGTGGATTGGGGCTTTATGCGGGGGGATATATCGGGGAACCTCCGACCGGACAACCCCATTTCGCGGGCGGAGTTTGTGACGGTGATCAACCGGGCGCTGGGCTATGAGAAGCTGGGGGGCGATCCCTTCCAGGATGTGCCGGATTCCGCCTGGTATGCGGAGGATGTGGATATCGCCTATACGGAGGGCTATATTTCCGGCACGTCCAAGACCACCTTTTCCCCCGACAGCAGCATTACCCGGGAGGAGGCGGCCATTATCCTCACCCGAAATCTGATGCTGCAGCCGGATACCGGCGAGAACACCAGCTTTACCGACAGCCGGGAGCTGAGCGAGTGGAGCCGGGGCTATATTGCCACGGCAGCCCGGTACGGCCTGGTGAACGGCTACCCGGACGGCAGCTTCCGCCCCAAGAACCCGATTACCCGTGGAGAGGCGGCGATCCTGGTGGTAAAGGCTGTGGGCACCCCGGTGCAGACAGCCGGAGTCCACAGCCTGGGGAGCACCTGGGGCAATGTAACCATTACGAGCTCCGGCGTCACCCTGAGGGATACCGTGGTGGGCGGCAACCTCTACATAACGGGCGGCGTGGATCTGGGCGAGATCACGCTGGAGAATGTGACCGTGCTGGGGGAGATCGTCATCAGCGGCGGCGGCGTGAGCGAGGGCGGAGACGACAGCATTGTGCTGCGCAATGTGAATGCGCCCAAGCTGATTGTGGACAACATCCCCAACCAGCAGATTTCCATCCGCGTGGAGGGCGACGGGGTCATTGAACATACCAGCGTGCGCACCGACGCCTATCTGGACGACCGCACCCCCGCGGGGTACGGCCTGAGCAAGATCGCCCTGGAGGGGGAGGACGGCCTTTCCCTCAACCTGGCGGGCAATGTCAAGGAGGTCACGAACCTGACGCCCAAGTCCAGCATTGGCGTCGCCAGCGGACATGTGGATACCATCAACGTGGACGAAAAAGCCACGGATTCGACCCTGAACATTGCCTCGGGCGCTGAGGTGGACAACGTGAACCTGGACGTGGCCACCTCCGTGACCGGCGACGGGGACATCGGCCACCTGACCGTCAACGCCCCGGGCAGCACGGTGACGATGTTGCCGGATCAAATCACCATCAGGCCCGGCGTGGAGGCCACCATCGACGGGGAGAAGATGGACAGTGAAGCGGCGGCGGAGTCCTCGGCGGACCCGAGGCTGCTGGCGGGCTACCCGGAGGTCACGGATCTGGCGCCCACCAGCGCCACCGCCCGGTTCAGCGCTAATAAGAAGGGTACCGTTTATTGGGCGGTCACCTCGGTGACCGACGGCTCCGTGGGGGTGGACGATTTGCTCAACCCCTCGTCCTACAGCCCCAAGATTGTCAAGAGCGGCACCCTGAGCCTGACCGGCTCCAGCCAGCCGGGCAGCGTCAAAATCAGCGGCCTGACCTCCGACGGCTCCTATTACCTGTCCGCCGTCTTTGTGGACGCGCGGGAGGAGCGGAGCCCGCTGAAGGTCATCTCCTTTACTACGCCGGACAACACCGTGCCCAATTTCGCCTCCGGTTACCCCTATATGTCCAAAATCACCAGCACCTCCGGGCAGGTGACGACCATGGCCACCAAGTCCTGCCGGCTGTACTGGGCGGTGCTGCCCAAGGGGGCGTCCGCCCCCACGGCCAACGACTTTAAGGCCAACGCCGTCAGCGGCAATCTGGGCTTTGGAACCCTCGATGTGACCAAGAACGTCTCCAATACATTTGACGTGAACAACGTCCCTCTGGAGGAGCTGGAGTCCTACGACCTGTACCTGTGGCTCACCGACGTGGACGGTGGGCAGAGTTCCGCCGTCAAAAAGGTGTCCTTTACCACCGTAGACGGTACACCGCCCCGCTTCAATACCAACCCTACAGTAAATAAGGTGAATGCCACCTCTGTGGGGCTGTATGCCAACCTGAACGAGGCGGGCACTCTGTACTGGGTGGTGGTGAAGGAGGGGGAGGAGTACCCCAAGCCCCTGGCCGGACAGTCCGGAAAGGTGGATTTGAGCAGCGACAACGCCAAACTCCAGGTGTCGGCCGGTATGAACGCACTCAAGAACGGAAAGGTTACCATGACCGAGGGGAAGGACGTCTCCTTTACCGTCAGCGGCCTGGAGAAAGAAACTGCTTATGACCTCTATTATGTGGCCCAGGATAAGGCGGGAAACTACTCGGAGACGGTGGGAAAGATTACGATTCATACGCTGGATCCCAATGCGCCCACTGTAACCCAGGAGTTCACCAAGTATAACGGAACCGACTCCACTACCCCACTGCCCAATACCGATGTCCGGCTGGTGTTCAGCGAGGGGATTCAGGACGCGGGGACGAACCAGAACCTGTATGAGCTCTATCAGAAGGTGGCGGCTGGCACCGAGCCGAAGTCAAAGCTGGCCGGGCTGCTGCGGGACAGCATCAAGCTCTACCAGGACACCGGAAACGGCCCGGCCACTCAGGTTGTGGATTACAAGGATGACAAGGACAACTGGACGATCAATTACGAGAATGTGGTGATCAAGCAGGAGGATGGCAAGACGGTGGTCGTGTTCCCGGGTTCGGGCGGAAGTGCCGATGCCGCCCTCAACCTCCAGAGCGGTGCGACTTATTACTTTGAGATTGAGGCCGGAAAGATCGCGGATACCTCTGAGAGTAAGAATGTCATGGGTAAGGTGACTCTGGACAAGTTTACAACGGTATTTGCCCAGGTAAATATTTCTACTGTTAACCAGGCTGAAATCACGGTCGGATCGGGTCCCGATAATAAGAAAACGGTTAATGCGGTATGGAAGCTGGACCCTGTGACCACAGATAAAGTAGGCGACTTCATTGATTGGGATATGCTGATCTGGTGCGACACCACGGTGACGTTCGATGTTTACCGGAAACTTCCGAGTGAGTCTGTGTGGACAAAACTCAACACCGGAGATCCATTGAAAATTACGCAGACAGATACCTCAGACGGCTTCCTTGGCGTGAGCCTGACCAAGGATGTTATCAATGCAAATCCTTCGCGGCCGGAGTTTGAACAATTAAATAAGTTGGAGGAGGGCAAGAGCTACGAGTATGCCATTGCATTTCGTTCTATACGGGGGGAGACCACTCAGGAGGCGTGGAATGGCCGGGTTGATGTAAAAATCAGCATCGTTGCCGGAAGTAGCAATGATCTGGGGCTTCTTGCCAATAATGTGACAAGTAGCGGCTGGAAAGAATATGTGACAAATGGTAGTGTAACGGACATTGGTTTACCGACAGATTTTACACTGAAGATTCCATTTACAGACCAAAGTATACCAGTGTTTGCAAGCGGCTACCCGTTGATTGAGGCGGAATCCACCACGGCTGATATCCGGCTGGCCCTAAATCGGAATGGTACAATTTACTATGTTGTTGCACCGATGGGAGAAGGCGGTATCCCTACAAGCGGGCCTAAGAAGGGTGATCCAGACCAAACAATAAATTATGGAGAGCTTAGCAACTGGGAAACACTTCCTGATGGAGATGGAATACTCAAACCAGGAGAGGAACCACCGAAGATTTTCACGCCTACTGTAGAAAGTATTACGTCACCTCAAAGTTGGGCCAGCAATAACCGAAATGTAAAATATGGGAATGTTAGCTTTTCGACAACGGAAGCACAGGTGGAGTTAAACGATCTGATACCGAACCGGGAATACATTGCATATTTTGTATTACAAAACACAGCGCAGAAATATTCAGAGGTTTTGTGCTACCGATTCAAAACATCGAAGGTCAATACCCCATATATTACGCTGACACCAGGTGACGGAAGTGTTGGTATTAAAACCTCAGAAAAGGCTTTTACAAGCTATGTCATACTGACCTCTTTGGATGCCGGAAAGATTGATCCGCTGAATCAAGTATTTGCTGCGACAGGCACTTCAGGCGCACCGCTCTACATAAAACCGGAGAAATTTGATGAATTTAAAACAAGATATGACCTCAAGATGACAATTTTGGAGGCCATGTCCCGGCCGATTGCCTCTGGATTGGGCTATGAGGGCCCGTCTGTGTTTGACGAGTATGCAACAGATGCGATCAAAGAGAAAGTCGGACAGTGGGTGCGGAAGCCGAATAATGAGTTCAGTGTAGATTCTGAGGTCAATTTTATTACTCAGAAAAATGAAGAAGTGATGAAGGAATTCCGCGACAAACTGAAAGAGGGAGTTTCCTATACCTGTATTGCCGTTGCGTATAATTACGACGACGGAAAAATAGATGGCTTTACGGCGCTGGACGGAATTACAGTTCGCGATAAGCAACCGCCCACACTAACAGTAACCAATAGCAATCAAAGGAAAAATTCTAACGGTAAGTGGAGCGGAACAGTGAAACTCACCTTCAGCGAAACACTGTATTGGCAGTCCAATAGCCAAGAGGATAAAAAAACGCTTTTAGCGGTTGTGGGAAAGGATGGAGATAGAACCAAGGGGACAATCAATATCATGGACTGTATCACTGCACCGGGAGGGACAGCAGTTTCGAATCCTTCGTCCAGTCCAACCCGAACTTTTGAATTCAACTACTATGATATTACCCCAGGCGCAACAATTGATATTTTTAGTAATGATGGTTTGATTGCAGATCAGGTGCCGAACCCAAGAACGTCGGTGACGTTGAAATTTGTTGGTGATTTGGGCTTGATTGTGGGGAACCCAGATGCAACACCGGGGTTTGTGATTTTTACGGGCAAAATTGAAGGGGATGTTGACGAAAATAATCCGGCCCCCTAAAAGAATAAAAGGGGACGGGCAGACCCTGCCCGTCCCCTGATTTCCTAGGAAAGCAAGGAGTGATTCAGATGAAAAAGACAATGGGGGTAAGGGTGCTTTCCCTCCTCCTTTCCTGTGTTTTGTTGGGGACAATGCTCCCGGCGGCGGTGGCTTCGGCTGATCCGGCGGATCCAACCTATTCCATCACGGTAGCGCCGCCGAGTATTGACCTGGTGGAGGGCGACGAGGGGGAGCTTACTGCCAAAGTAGTATCAGAGTCGACAGATGGAACCAAGACCGAACTTGACGATGCAGGCTTGGCGGCTGCGGGGCTGTCGATCCGCTGGGAGAGCAAAGACAAAGGGCGGGTAAGTGTGGAGTCCCCGAATACGCTGACCACCAAAGTGATGGCCGTAAAAACAGGGGAAACGACCGACGAAAAAAAGGTTACCATTACTGCCTATCTGAACAGTGGGACAGGTGATATCGACAATGCAAGCTGTGAGATCACGGTGAAACCGGCGGTCACTCCTGGAATAT
>OGJZ01001893.1_pt1 | contig 17156 bp, 22 predicted proteins | sample 1572321 | NCBI WGS metagenome assembly OGJZ01 (sample SAMEA2582086, study PRJEB24529) | metagenome | biome: Human gut stool | place: China | collected 2011 | reverse complement strand
ATTAATACTGCGCGTAATATAATTAAAAATCCAGCATTCTCAATCCATTACGAAAGAAGATGGCATTGTGGAATAGCCAGACTTCCTCGTGTTAACGTCCGATCATTGGAGTAGTCACCAAAGCAGATTTAGCCAGCATGGAACAAATATCTTTGGTGAAATGTTGGTTACGGGAAGCCGGAGCGCACAACGTGTTAGTAACCAATGCGGTTAATAACCATGGAGTTACAGAACTTTTTGCCTTGCTGCATACAGAAGATGTCTGTCGCTAATTTCGATAGGTTCTCAGATGAGAATGATGACGGTGATACACAGATAAGAATCAATGAGCAATGAGGGTTGCCGGGCAACCCTCATTGAATAAAACAGGAATTACTTCGCTTCGCCGTTTTTCATTTCGCCCATAGCTTTCAGCTTTTTGGAGATATCGCGGCGTTCTTTGGAGAGCTCGGCATTTTTGATGATGTAATCGTCAACACGATCTTCATAGTCACCTTTCATGCTGGCGATGATGCCCTGGATTGCTTCAACGCTCATCCCCGGCTTGATGTAATCGCTCAGGTTGTCCAGCAGCAGGACGCGCTTCTGGTTGTCACGGATCTTTTTCTCAACGTCCTGAATTTCACGTTGCAGTTTGTTCTTACGACGGAACAGACGAACAAATTCCAGTACGTCCTGGAATGAAGGCTTGGTAGTTTCCATTTTTATACCCCTGATAATGTGAGAGTCGGATTCGTTTAAGCAACCGCTATTCGTTAGGGCCAACATTACTCATAGCTGCCGCAGATGACAATGCTTTTATCCCTTTTCACTATCATACCCTTTATCCTTGCTGAATCGAAGCAGCAGCAAGATGATTCTGAAGTTCAGGAATTATTTGCGCAAGGCCCGGCAAATCAGATTCGATAGCAACTCAAGCTGATGTGCCGTTTCCATGTTCAGCCACACATAACCATAGATTGGTGTTTCCACAACCTTCAGGTCATGGTGGTTATTGAGCAACTGACGCAGCTCTTCCACAGCATCGTTCAATTTTTCCGTATTGGCAAAAACCGGCTGCGGATTACCTTCGTACAGCGCATGAACAAGGCTCAGCAGTATTTGCTGCATCATATGCTGGGTATCACGAAGTTTTTGCGCGTTCAATAACACGAAATGGCTGGGGCGCGTGGCCCAGTACGCATTGATTTGCAACTCCAGCATACAAACCAGATTGCGATTAATGGTCTGGATACCTTCATATATCGATTTTGGAATACGGGTTTCTTTGCTGGCGGGCGCAATCAGCCCACGCATTTTCACGGCATCGGTCAAGAGTTTTTGTAGATGGCTTTCCAGACGTGGGCGTTCGAGTAAGTTCGGTGAGAATGCAGATTGATAGACCCGATTATACTCGGTCAGACTTTTCGCCAGTTGAATGCGCCAGTGGATGAACGCCCGTTGTGGCCAGATACCGGTAAACAACATTGCCAGTAAAGAGCCGAGGATCACATCGCCGCTTCGCCATAACGCCGTATCAATTTCACCTGTCGGGGAACCAACAACAATTGCCAGCGTCACCCCAATCAATAATCCTTGATACGGTTTCTTGCCCAGCGCCAGCCAACCGCAAAGAAACATCGCCGCCGCGCACCAGACTAACATCAGCGGTAACGAAATTAACTCCAGCTGCAGAGCGATAAGACCTAAAATCGAACCCAACACCGTACCGCCAATACGTTCGAAGGCGCGAGGGACAACGTTACCCCAGAACGAGATTGGCCCCATAATCACCACCATGGTGACCAGCGGCCAGGTGCTTTCCGGGATAGTAAACAGGCGGATAATGAGAAAAGTGAGCAGGAATGCCAGCGCGACCCGAGTACCATGCACAATGCGGTAATGGCGGTATACCCGGATTTCAAACGGGCTTAATGACTTATCGGCACGCACGCAGAAACTCCGTAATGAAGATTAAAAGCGCTCATAACTCATCTGTCGGCCAGAAGGCGCGCCTCTGAATTATCCGACGGACAAACCGGGAACAGTGTAATTTCCCGGCAGGAGCGAAAAAATTGAAAGGCGCATCTTACTCTTTTCGCTTTCAAAAAAAAGAGTGGTCATCGCGTCAACACACCGCCCTGAGATGAATTAGTGATGTTTTGGCTGCACCGCAACATACATTTCGATATCCCAGTACCCATCTTCCGCGCCATTGTTCAAATAAACCTCGAAGCAGGGCTTTGGTAACATTTCATAAGCACTGTCCTGCAAGAGGCTATTAAAGAACTGATACCAGGGTTTAGCAAAATCATCACCGACTACACGAGCTACCGCCACCGCATACTGACCACCTGAAATTTCTGTCAGAATGACGCCCTCACTGTTTTCGGGAAGCGTAAAGTAACCCGGCACCGTCACGACGGTGTCGCAGCGTAATTTTTCGGCGGGTGTTTCATCTGGATTGTCGTAATAGACAGCAACCCACTCCTTCGGCACAATATTTTTGCTATCTACCCACATCATCAACTGCTCAAAGCCTTTCTTTACCGTCTGTTCCCACGGGCCAACGAGATGGAAACCTGCAACGGTACGTTTCTCTTCCTGCTTAATCTCGTAGTTCATGACGCCTCCATTAATACTGTTTTTATATACAGTATAATTGCAAAATTAAAACCACAAGGAATGAGTGTTGATTATGCGAGCAGACTCGCACTCCTGCCAGTCTGCTGCAAAAGAAAGGTCAGGCCTTATGGTGGAAATAATCACTCAGGCGAGAAAACATGCTGCCTTCCCCGACAGATTCCAGGGTAACCAGCGGCCAGTGCGCCACCTGTTTATCACGGTCGTAAAGTTCAATTTCCCCTACCCGCTGATGGGCGCTAATTGGCGCGGTGAGTTCTTTACCATCAAGGGTATATTTGGCTTTGATATGTGGAATTTCGGCTTTCGGTAGCACCATCCAGAACTCTTGTTCCGTTCCCAGGGCGATATTTTCTTTATCGCCATACCAGATGCGTTCCGTACCGACCTTTTTCCCACGGTGCAAAATTTGCACCGTAGTAAAGTTTTGTTGCCCCCAACGCAGTAATTTTCTTGCCTCTTCCTCACGACCTTTTGCGCTGTCAGCACCCATTACCACTGCAATGAGACGACGCTGCCCATCTACAGCCGAAGCAATGAGATTAAACCCGGCACCAGAAGTATGACCCGTTTTCAGGCCGTCAACATTCATGGTTTTATCCCACAATAACCCGTTACGGTTTTGCTGGGTGATACCGTTCCAGGTGAGGCTTTTCTCACTGTACATATGATAAAACTCGGGCTCGCCGTGGATGATAGCACGAGAAAGCACAGCTAAATCATAAGCCGAGCTATGCTGACCTGGCGCATCCAGGCCATGCACTGTTTCAAAATGCGTATCCTTGAGATGCAGCTTCTCGGCATAGTTGTTCATCATTTCAACAAACTGCCGTTGCCCACCGGCAATATAGTCAGCCAGAGCAACACAAGCGTCATTTCCGGAATCCACAATTAAACCACGGCTTAAATCACGTACCGATACGCGATCGCCCTCTTTCAAAAACATCAGTGAAGAACCGACAAACACCGGATTATCTTTCGCCCACGCATCGCGCCCCACGGTGACAATATCGTCTGGCGTAATGCGATGACTATCGATAGCGCGATCCACGACATAACCCGTCATCAGCTTTGTCAGGCTGGCGGGATTGCGCTGTTGATGCTCATTACCCGCGGTGAGGATCTGACCGGTGGTGTAATCCATCAATACCCAGGACCCGGCATGAATCTCTGGAGGCTGAGGTGAAAAAGGAATGTTTTCCGCCGCAAAACCAGACGATAAGTTAAAAACGAACAAAGAAGCAGCAATAATAAGACGGCGTTTCAACAGCAAACCCTCAGGAGTTTCAAATAGCTGTTCTTTTTACGGAAATACTTATGAACTGGCTGGAATAAAGTGCAAGAAAATGTGACTACTCTCTCATTTTTATCTGACATGATCTGTTGCCACTCGCTGTCAAATTGTCGCGCTAAAGCTGATTAGCACGGTGATATTTGATACTCTGGCAGACAGCAGAAATAACGGATTTAACCTAATGATGAATGACGGTAAGCAACAATCTACCTTTTTGTTTCACGATTACGCGCAACACCCCTGAGAACCGCCATGAACAAGGGTTTCATGATTTGTGATTTTAGTTTGGTACGCAATTTGGTACACAACACAATTTTCACTTCAGCGGGTAGTCATCAAACTCACCATAACGCACTTCGTTGATGATGTACGTGATCACCAAAAATATCGCATCCGGACTAGTTCCATCTTCATGCGCAGGCATATGTTCATGCCTACCTGTCTGCAAACCAGTAATAATCCATTACAGGGTGATAGTGATGCATCAACTACGTTAAGCGCAGAGAAATGATGCAGTGGTGGGCGGACTGGCTTGATGAAAAGGTGGAGTGACCCACCTCTTCAAAAATCAGTTCACATCCTACACAGTTCAACGCATTACGTTGTAGATCGGTGTTCTGGTCATTTGTTGATACGCGTACATAGCCAATAAGCATGGTGGATCTCCCTGACAAAAGCAGGAATGATGCCATTTGCTCGTTATTTCTGCATTTTCATAAACGTTGGTTTGGGAGAAGCGGCAAAACGGAATGTAGGTAACGGGCAAAACCAAATTCCGGATATGGCGGCGTTTGCCAGCTCACTTTCATCAACGGGTTTTCAAAAACTCCCTTCAGGTCTGATTATTCAGTGGGGTATTGTCAGTGGAGCATCAAACTATACGGTGACTTACCCGGTAACATTCCCAAATCGTTCACTTGCGCTGTTGGCTGTGCCACATACAACGTCGGTGGCTGGTATATCTGCAATGGGCATAGCGAACTGTTCTGATATCAGCAAATCACAGTTCTATATAATTGTTGGCGGTATATCTCAGGGAGAAATTGTCAAATATGAAAGGTCCTGTTTTTGGGTAGCAATCGGTGTATAGGTATATCTATGATTTATTTCTCAAAATCGACTAATGGTTTTTTCTTTGATGGTATAAACAGCGACATGCCTGCTGACATTGTTGAGATAAGTACAGACTTATACAATGAATTAATTGCCGGACAGCAGGAAGGGGGGAAATTAATCACGTCAGATGAAAATGGTTTACCGGTACTGAAATCTCCGGCGATTGATTATGTCGCACGTGCGGAAAATCAGCGAATGCAGTTACTTGCTCATGCCGATAATGTCACAGCTGACTGGCGAGTGGAATTAATGCTTGGTGATATCAGCAGTACAGATAAAGAAAAACTATCCGCCTGGATGAACTACAAAAAAGAAGTAAAAGCCGTCGACACTTCGACGGCTCCTGAGATTAGCTGGCCTGAGTTACCGGAGGCGTAGGCCATTCAATATCTGGCGCACTGGAAGTATTGACCTGTTCCAGTGCGTCCAGGTAATCCAGCCACAAATTATATTGCGCCAGTTCGTCACCGTTCAGACGACCAATAGCTGCTTTACCGGGCCATTGCTTACTGTTCATGTAGTCGTTTGCCTGGTTGATTTTTTTCTGCTTTTCGGCGTTCGCAGCTTCCACTTCTTCATCGTGACTTAACGGTGGTAAATCCACCCATACAGGCTGCCCATTTTCATCAGCGCCGCGGGTTTGCCCTTCTGGTGGCATTCCTGAATATGTGAGAAAAACGTCATCAGAAACACCTACTAAGTCATCTGGCCAGGTGTTGGCTGCTATGTACAGCGACTTCATTTCTTCAGGGTAAAAACCTAGAGTTGATGGAGAAAAATAATAAAGAGTCATATCAGCTTCCTATTGCGAACCAGCGAAAGACATAAACCCCAGATGTTGCATCACAGCGCATCAGGAAATTTGTTTTTGTAAAACTTCCTGCCGCTCCCGCAATAACCTTTCCACCACCATTGTCGTAAGAGACTACAACCTGATGGCAAATGTTCGGAAAAGAAACCGAGAAGTTAATTGCATTTCCCGTATTACCTGTCGCACCCAATCCGGCTGTTGCTGATCCCCATTGAATGATTAAGCCGCTAGGTAGTTTTTGATATCCAGCAGCACCCGTTACAGACAAAAATGAATTTATATCTGGAATCTGGTTTTCCCCTGTTCCGACATCCCGTTTCGCCGCTTCTCCCAAACCAACGTTTATGGTAATCGCTGTCGCCAGCTTTGCCACCAGTCCATCAACGTCACCATCATCGAGCGCGTCCAGTTCGGCGTTCGCGATAAACTGCCCCAGTACAGCCGCCATCGTCGACGGTTGGCGCAGCGCTTTACTGACCTGTGCGCTGGATGCTTTACCCGAGGAGAATCCTTTCTTCAGTGCGGTTAGCGTCTCCCATTCCTCCTGCGAGGTAACATTTGCATTAGCATCTGTCGCAAACGCTTTAAAATCATTAGTTCCAGCCATTAAAGTAATCTCCCCCATGCGCCGTCATTAAAACCGGCGATGTATTCGTTATCCATGTCAAATCCAAAGAATTTTGTTCCTTCGGACGGTGTTTCGACTGAGGGTGTTTCAACGCCGCCAGCCCATACACCAGCAGCTTTAACGGTGAGATAACCCTGTTTGATAGCGGCTATCAGTTCGAGTGACACATCAGAAATATCAGTCTCGGGAAAAACCCAGACCGATATCGTCATGTCCTGGTTATCGACGATCTGCATCTTCAGTCCAGAGCCTGCGGTAGCAGCGTCAAGGATGGGAGGCAGAGAGTCGTTCCGACCATCCCAGTTGTTGATAGCGATTTTCGCTTTCAGAATGATGCGGTACGTCTCATCACTCAGCGTCGTATAGCCAGAATCAGGATCATATGGCCCTTGCCAGATGCCCTGGTCATATCCGAGCCCGTCAGTGTCCCAGCTGAAATAAACGCCGCTAATTGGCTGGCTGACTATACGACTACGCCCAATCCACAGGCCGAGGATATCGAGCTGCACGCCGACCGCCGTATCGATATCGAAGGCTGTTACAAGCCCTGACATAGTGCTGGACACATCAATCAGCGGGCGGGTGCTCAGATCTATATGGTCAAAAAAGAGTGGCTTGGTAGCATGGTAGTTAGTGATCAGTTCGGTGTATTTGCTCATGAGGTCACCGTGATAGTGACGTGACTCGCAACGCATGACGCAGATTCGTCATAAGCAATATCGATATTTCCGCTTGCGACTGAGTCAGAGGATTTACCGATGAGCAGCTCCTGAATGTCGTAATAGCGAGCACTGCCTCCGCTTACCACGCCAAGGTTTGCCGGGGAATAAATACGACTCAGCAGAACGTCATCGCCAATTGCCAGGCCATTTATATAATCGGCAACAGCCTGTTTTATCTGCTCGCCGATTTGAGATGTATACCCGGTAAAAACTTTCAGGGTAATGGCTACGAAAATTGGCACATCGGTAGAGCGTGAAAAACTGATGACGTGAGGATTACCGTAAGTATCCACCCTCGTTGTTACACCGCTTTTGAAACTCATAGCTGGCGACCGCCCGCACCGAACATCGTGATCAGCTGATAAAATTCAGCGCCATATCGGGTGTTATTCCAGAAGCCTGCGTCAGGGTTTAGCGTCGCGCTGGTGTCATAGCTGACGCTTACCTTGTCAACGGACTTGGAGGATTGAACACCATTGGTTGAACCGCCCGGGCCGCCAACCAGCATTGCCCGACTATCTGCCGCCCATAGCGTCATGTAGTGAGCCACGAACAACCCGGCAAAGTACGGAAACAAATCTTTGCCGGTGACGTTTTCGCTCAGCAGTTCATCGGCCAGATTCAGACGAAACTGGATTTGCGCTTCGGGATATTTGGCAGGGTCAGCAAACTGCGGGAAGTCGCGGCGAAAATCACTTACCGCTGGCAGGCTTTGATTCTTTGGCATTTTTTACCTCGTTGCGCGCGTCTGTGGCTTTGCCAACGGATACTTCCGCGTGCGCACGAGTGAACCAGTGCGTGGCAACGTCTTCCTCCACTGCATGACGGCCTTTAACAAACTCGCGCCGCGAACCGTCGGGAAGCGTGAGCACAAACGGGGTATGTACGTGTATTACTGCATTATTTTTTGCCATCGGGTCATCCTTAATGGCCCCGCCAGGGGGCCATGTGGCTGTTAAATGCCATCAACGTACGAAATGGTTTCTTTGTACACTGGCTCAACCGCACCCAGCTTGCCGTAGTAGGTCGCAATCTGATACAGACCGCGATACTGGATAGGAACGCTCTGCAACGGCACCAGCGGATAGCGGACGTATTTTTTATCGTTGGTGTACGCAACCATGCGATCCTTATTCCCCACACCACGGCCTTTCAGCCATTTAACCGCGCGGATATTCAGCGGAACACCGTTCTGGTGATAGCTGATGGTGTTGGTCTGAAGGTACGTCAACAGGGACTGGTTACCCGCAGATGAAACGATGATGCTGGACAACAGAGCAAACTGCTCTGGCGGGATCAGCAAATCACGCGGAACCACAGAGTAACCAGAAGCGGCCCACGCATCAGACAGCACCTGGTTAATGCTTGCGCGGATTTCGTCCGGTGTTGAGGTTGCCCACGTTTTGGCAGCGTTGTTGACAGGAACACCGTTCAGGGTAACAAGACCTTTCAGGTTTAATGCGGAATCGCCAACATACACCTGCTCGTCGTTGTCCATCTGCCATTTGAGCTGCATCCCGTCGTACTTCTGGGTGTCAATCGGGCGACCTACCTGCTGAGCTGCTGCCAGCTCTACAACGGTCCAGCCCAGTTCCATGCCCCAGAGATTCAGCGGGTTACCGGATTTGCCGATATCCACGTTTACGCCAGCAATAGCGGTTGAGTCTTTGCCTACCCAGTTTTTGCCATTCGGATTTGCACCAGTACCCGCAGCGGCGAAGCTGGTATTCGTCCAGCTGGAAATGTCATCTGCGATAGAGACATCTTCACGCAACTGAATATCGCGGGTCCAGGTGTACCCCACCAGTGGCAGGTTCAGCGTCTGGTCGAGTCGCTCCAGCTCCCCGATGAGAAAGGCACCAGAGCTGTCAACGGTTGCCTGATCAAAAGTAATCATTCGTCTGTTCCTTAAATCTTCCAGGAAATTTCTGCATTGCCGTTAGCATCACCGGCACCTGTGAATTCAGCGTTGGTCAGCACCACATTTTTGCCACTGACTGACGTGGACATGAATCCACCCAGCGGCACTTTGATGGATTCATCAGTGGAGACGACAACGTATACCGGGTCGCCTTTTTTGATGGTGCTGGCATCAAAATCAGAACCGAGATTAACGGTCACGTAGCCACGCTTCATGGCGTCGCCCGGGAAGTTCTTGCCTGTTCCCACCTGGCGAACCATGTCCGGCTGCGAAGTGGTCGGATAAGGGCGCACGTAGATCCCCTTCACCTTGTCTGCGGTATCACCATCTGCCAGCGGTACGAAAAAACCGTCAGCATCGTATTTACCAGCCAGCCCATAGGCAGCGAAGGCGTTATCGGATTTAAGGACCACCGGTTCGACGGTTAAGTCCTGCGGGCGAGAGACAGCCCCGGCAATGCCAACAGGCATCCGGTACAGAAATACATTATTCATTTTTTACCCTTTACGGTTTGCCCAGAATTCAGCGTTTTGTTTGTTCAGGGAAGCGATACTGGTCATGCCCATGTTTGGGCGCTGTGCATCGCCGGTGGTGGCGCGGGTGTTTTGCCCTTTGGCAATCTCAGACACGGCATTAAACGCCATGTTGACCGATTGTTTCGGTAATTTGCGGATATCCGCATCACCGACTATCTGGCGAACCAGCGTTTTGTCAGCAGAAGCCAGAACCTCGCGTTTGAACGCGGTCGGTTTCATCTTACGGCTCAGATCGATACCCGGAACGATAACTTCGGCACGCCAGGCTGAGTCACCAGTAATCGTGGTTTCCTCTTCATCGTCCTCGCCGTCACCGGTCGGATTATCGTCAGGCTTATTGTCGTTATCGCCCGTGGCATTTCCTTCCAGCTTAGCCAGCAGGGCTTTCAGTAATGTTTTGAGGTCATCATCACTGTCGCCGGTTGGACCTCCACCCATCTCTGGTGCTTTGTCCGGTAGTGGTTGCTGCGGGGACAGGTTGATGTTGAGATTAACGCCCTGCGGCAAATCCCCCTCATCTCCTGTAACCGATGCGGGAGCCGACTCCACCAGTTCGTTCATGGTGTCGGCATCTCCTGTCTTGATGGCTGCACGCATGCGGTTCCACCAGTTTTTCTTTTGATTTGCCATTGTGTCTCTGTCTCCAATTGCACAACGATTTCCGGCTCTGCCTTTGGGGACAAGAGCCACATGGTTTCCGGTAATATCGACCTGCTCGGCTTTACCTGGCTCGGTCTGCTCGTACTCCGCGTCATAGCCGCACGACACTTCACGCAGGCCATCTTCGATAAGCTGAATGGCGCTTTCGTCTTTGACGATAAGGTCTGCCAGCATCAAATCAGACTGGTCACCAGTCCCGCGCCGCACATTCTGAAGATGCCCGACAGCAAGCTCTTTCCAGTTCTCGGGATTTACCAGCCGCACATTCCCGTTTTCATCTTCAGGATGCAGGATCGTGATGCTCATCCCTTCGAATGAGGCGAGCGTGGCCGGATGGAATACCTGCTCAGGAGAACGCGTTACGACTATCTCACCGAGCTTGTCGGGTTTGAGGTTTGGCAGATCGGCAGCGCCGTAGAGCTGCTTACCCGTTCGACCTATCGGCACGTCTTTACACAACAGCGAGCCGTCAGCCAGCTGATAGCGGGTTTCCCCCAGCCGGGTATTGAAAAAATATTTCATGGTTTACCTGCGATTCAGGCGAGATAAGAATGAGGGTTGGGGAAGACGATTTCTTTGTAACAGCGGCAGTTCGGCAGCTCACCAGCGTGACCGGTCATACCGTCAAGCGTTGGAGGTCGGCCCCATTCGACAAACTTACCTTCCATCTCCCGATGAGAATGCCGGACGTCGCCATCTTCGGCTGTACGCCAGATATAACCATTCGAGCCGATTGACAGCGCACGCGCCTGATCCAGTGCACCGGTTGCGCGCCCAAGCTCAGTCCGGGCGATAAGGTTCGCTCGTGAGCGTGACACGTCACCGGAAGCAGCTATCTCTTTCGCGAATGGCTCAGCGCGGCCACCAGTCACAACTGCCTCGATGGCCTTGTTCTGAATGTCATACACCCGATCGGCAGCCTCAAGAGGCAGCGATTTGATGTACTTAATTTGCTCGGCAACGATGGATTTCATCACCTGGCCTACCGGGGCGCGGTCAACCATGTTGCGCAGCTCTGAGCTGATGTTCCGGCTGTGCTGACGCCACTGCTTTTCATTCTGGCGCGCTATGTCTGCGGTGAAGTTCTCAGCTACCTTAGTCGCCCAGGGGGTGATGATTTCGCTGTAGCGCTCCAGCGCATCCATTATTTCGGTGACGCTATCGTTTGAACCATCGTAGCGACCATTTACGATATCCCCGACCGCCCGCGCTATCTGCCGTAGGCTCGTTCGATATCGGATCTCCGCCTGGCGGCTCTGGCGGTTTGTCGCCAAGTTCGCCGATGCCTGGCGGCGCTTCGTCTTCGGCATTCTCGATATCCTCGTCGGTAATGGATGCCCCGATGCCGGTGACGTCAGAGTTTTCGCGCAGGTCGGTCATCGCCGCCTTACGCGTCATCAATCCGTCGCCCAGCGCGGTACTGATCGCGTTGGTGGTGTTTACGGCCACCGTTGATCGGTCAACGTCTGACATTTGCCATAGCGGGTTAAACTCAAACGTGAAATCGTCCGGCAGCGGCTTTCAGGCACTGCGTGAGATAGCAAAGCACCAGAGACTTACAGAAGAATCAGCGAGCTACGCAAGGACTAACCATGAAATAACACCGCCTCACACTCGGTGAGGCCTGTTCATTTCTCAAGATATCCAGACCTACCGCAATAATACCAACTCAATAAATGGAGATTCCAGGTGGAAGAAGAAATCTTCACTCGTGAAGAGGCAGCGTCGTATCTGAAGGTAGACAAAGGCACTATCACGCAGTGGATACGAAGTGGACGACTTCAGGCCGCAAAGATAAATCCAGATAAACCTAAAAGCCCATATCGCATTTGCAAGTCAGACTGCATTGCGGCGCTTAAGTCTGTGAGACACAATAGCGCGGTGAATGCGGTTGATGTGCAGGAGGTTAAAGCATGTCAATCAAACTACGCGGTGGCACGTGGCACTGCGATTTCGTCGCGCCAGATGGATCAAGAGTTAGACGCTCTCTTGAAACATCGGACAAAAGGCAAGCGCAAGAACTTCACGATCGTCTGAAAGCAGAAGCGTGGAGAGTAAAAAATCTCGGGGAATCACCGAAAAAGCTATTCAAGGAAGCCTGCATACGGTGGCTGCGTGAGAAATCGGATAAGAAGTCCATTGATGATGACAAGAGCATTATATCGTTCTGGATGTTGCACTTCAGAGAAGCCATTCTCTCTGACATAACAACAGAAAAAATAATGGAGGCGGTAGACGGGATGGAAAACCGCCGCCATCGCCTGAACTGGGAGATGAGCCGGGACAGGTGTTTGCGACTTGGCAATCCGGTGCCGGAGTATAAACCAAAGCTTGCAAGCAAAGGAACGAAGACGAGGCATCTGGCAATACTTCGCGCCATTCTCAATATGGCTGTTGAATGGGGATGGCTTGACAGGGCACCCAAAATATCAACACCACGCGTTAAGAATGGACGCATCAGATGGCTTACAGAGGAGGAATCGAAGCGCCTGTTTGCAGAAATTGCTCCTCACTTCTTCCCTGTGGTCATGTTTGCAATCACGACAGGCCTTCGCCGTTCCAACGTTACAGACCTTGAGTGGTCACAGGTCGATCTGGATAAGAAAATGGCATGGATGCACCCTGATGAAACAAAAGCTGGCAATGCGATCGGAGTTCCTCTTAACGAAACCGCATGCCAGATATTAAGAAAACAGCAGGGTCTCCATAAGAGATGGGTGTTTGTCCACACCAAACCTGCCTACCGAAGCGACGGAACAAAAACAGCAGCGGTAAGGAAGATGAGAACCGACAGCAACAAGGCATGGAAGGGAGCGTTAAAGCGGGCAGGCATTAGCAACTTCCGCTTCCATGACCTGAGGCATACTTGGGCAAGCTGGCTGGTTCAGTCCGGTGTCTCTCTTCTTGCACTTAAAGAGATGGGAGGATGGGAAACTCTCGAAATGGTTCAAAGATACGCCCACCTTTCAGCCGGGCATCTCACCGAGCACGCGAGCAAAATCGATGCGATTATAAGTCGCAATGGCACAAATACGGCACAAGAGGAGAACGTGGTTTACTTAAATGCTAGGTAACTTATTGATTTAAATGGTGCCGATAATAGGAGTCGAACCTACGACCTTCGCATTACGAATGCGTAAATTGATCTTGTAAAATCAATGCCTATCGAATTTAAATGGATTTTTTGCCACAATATTGCCACAGTTCGTTAGGAATCAGACAGAAATGGCGACTATACGCAAACGTGGTAACTACCAATGGGAAGCTCAAATCCGTAAACGTGGTTTTCCCTCTCAAACCAAAACCTTTAACACCAAAGTGGAAGCAGAAGCTTGGGCCAAAATGATCGAGTCAGAAATGGCGAGAGGAGTTTGGCTTAGCCGCAGCGAAGCGGAATCTACGACATTGTATGAAGCCCTAACGCGATATGAAAAAGAGATTGTTCCCGACAAAAAAGGGGCAGTGCAAGACCGATCATTGGTGCGGATACTAAAAAGCACTCAGCTGGCGAAAAACTATATGGCCAGCATCAGGAGTGCCGATGTCGCCAAGCTGAGAGATGAATGGTTGAAAATCTATGCTCCTGCAACCGTTTTAAGGCGTTTGGCCTTACTTTCTCATGTATTCAATGTTTCGCGGAAAGAATGGGGCATGGAGAGCCTGCTGAACCCCGTAGAGGCCATTCGCAAACCCCAACCCAAGAACTCCAGGACCAGACGCTTGGAAGCGCTGCCTGTAGTTTCTGAGAAAACCTGTGTTACGTCAGGAAAGGAAATAGCCAACGAGATCGAACATATCATCGCCGCAACACATTCATTAGTATTGCCAGCAATCATTCTTCTGGCGTTAGAGACAGCCATGCGCCGTAGCGAAATCGCAGAACTTCGATGGCGCTTTATTGATCTTGATCGGCGAGTTGCACATCTGCCGGATACTAAGAATGGTAATGCCCGCGATGTCCCTTTATCAACGAAAGCCATTACGATACTGTCCAGTCTCAAGGAACATTCTAAGCCAGCTGCTGATAAGGTTTTTGATATGCGTGCAGACGCGATTACCCGAGCTTTTGACCGAGCTGTAAAACGAGCCAGAGAACGATACGAGAAAACAAACTCATTATGTGATGAATCTTTCCTTAAAGATTTAAGATTTCATGACCTTCGACATGAGGCAACATCTCGACTAGCTGAAATTTTCCCTATGCATGAACTAACCAAAATTACAGGACATAAAGATCCAAGAATGCTAATGCGGTATTATCATCCAAAAGCTGAAGATTTAGCGTTAAAGTTGAAATAAGGACGTTGTATGGAATATAAAAATAAGTTGGTTGACGCATCACCCAAATTAAACAACCATCAACTATTGGCTATAATATACTTAATACCTTTTGGATACTTGATTGTAGAAAACCCATTATGGCTAGAAAATATATACATTGCCGCTCCAATTTTTCTATCATCTATAGCTTTATTAACCAGTGTATACATAGGATATCGTGATTTATTAAATAAAGTATTTAATAATACAGTGGTTAAGTGGGGCGTAACTGGCTTTACATATTCAGTATGCTTATGGATCGCAAAGTTTAAGCTTGACATAGCTTATGGTATAGCCCCAGAAAATCTTAATTACTCAACATTAGCTTATGCTTTCATGCTCTCATTTCCAATAGGAGCAATGATTTGTGCAACTACAGTCTATATATACATATTTTTGCGAGAAGTATCCCCAGCAAAAATAGTAATATCCTCTATGATTTCAGTATATATTGGAAACTTGGCTCAACATCATATACAGGTGAACAATCTTCCTGAAAAAATAATATTGATAGGACTCATAATTATGGTCCCCTATAACATGGTCAATCTAGCCAGTTCATTAGTTATTAAAAGGAAATTTAATTTTAATCGTTTAGTATCAGGCTTATCCCTTTTTGCTGTGTCAGTTGCTCTTTTTATTATTAGCATGACAGCAATGAAATATATTGAAAGATTTCAAGAAAAGTTTATTTTTCTTGATGCAAGAACATCTACGACATGTGGTAGCCCAGAAAGCAAATCTCTTTATATTGAAAAAAATGAAAATCAGTGTTATAAAATATCAGGAAATAAATTCTCGGAGTTAAGACTAACTCTTGTAGATAAAAACATCCCGAATATAAATAATAAGGGCACTTCAACTTATGAACAAAAATAACCCTGCTAATTCATTTTCCATAGAAGCAAGGAAAGAAGCTTTTCGGAGAGCTGAAGCCAGTCTTTTTTTATCAAGTAAAGATCCCAAAGGCTCCTCATTTTTTAATGAAATAAAAAATAAGGTAATCAATGGAGAGCTAACCTATGAAGAGGCAAAGAGAGAAGTGTTAAATCATCACATTGAACAATCTAAAAATAAAATTAAAAAAGGCTAACATCCAGTTAGCCTCTTCTCACTAGTGAGCCATTTTATAGTCCCTTAGCGCATTTTTAAGTAACTCAGTTTGCTTATCAGCATCATCATAATTATAAATGCCGGTAGCAGAATAATATTATTCGATACATAGAATATTTATCAATGGTTCACAAATCTCTTTAATAAACTCTTTGTTGTTATCGGCAAAAATAATTTTTATTCCTTCCAAAACAAAGCTATTATAATCAGCCATTATCCACCTCCTTACAGGTGTTTAGTGGAAGCGTCAGTTAACGTTACCGCGCTAACTGACGCGTCTAAATCAAGATTTTTTACTGCCAGTTAAACTATCACCCTCAAACTCATCCTGTTCGTGGTTACTCTGACGATCGGCTGTGTGTTTACGTATTTGATTCGCTATTTCCCCACCAACGGTCTGTTGTGATCGGATAGAATTAGTACTTCCCTTCATCATCTGATACTCCGCAGCTCCATTAGACAGCCCGCTCGCCATGTGAGAAGCCATGCGGCCAGCTCGTGAGAATGATGAAGCAAACCCCTGGCTTCCTCCGCTGGCGCTACTTGTATTACTCCCTGCAGACGAACCACCGGAATTGCCTGATGGTTGTCCTCCAGAAGTATCTACGGAACCGGTATCTTCCCCGCCGCCAAATCCTCCACCTGAACCACCTCTATCACCAGAACCAGATTCTTCGGCCATCGCCGCTTGTGCAGATTCAAATGCTGCTTTTAGAGCGGAAGCACCACCACTGACTTGAGCTGTAGCGCTCATTGCCATTGCCCCAGCGCCACTCATTGCAGTAGTAGCAGCGCCAGTAATCATACCTGCTCCAAACCCACCAATCCCTTGTAAGGACGCTCCTCCTACAACGCCTGATAACAACAACGGTAATTTATTCGTCAATACTAAAAGAATGATTGACGCCAGAAGTAAAACAATAAGACTATTAAGATCAGGAATATCATTTTTAATAATAGAAAAATACTGATCTATAAATGATTGCCCAATCCCAATAATTAATGTCATCGTAAACAACTGAATACCAATCGATAATACAGTGCGTAAGTAATTTATTGCAATATCAGAAGTCCATTTCGAGCCACCAAACCCAAGCAATATAACTCCTGCATAACACAACACCCATGCAGAAACTAACATTACTAGCATATTTATCGCGATAAGTGCCATTACGACTAATACTATTATCGCGACGGTTATCATAATGGTCGAAATCATTGGTGACCAAATTGATGCTGCTGAACTGACCTTTGTTAATATCACAAAGGCTATGTCAACTATGCTTGAGGGTGAAATACCAGTACTTGTTCCTAAAGCATTTGCTGCAAGTTGTCTCATTGAGTTAATTATAGATTGTGATATGGCTGGGCCGTTGATTAAAATATAATAAAAAAAACCAATGACGGCAAAAA
>OGJZ01001876.1_pt1 | contig 17300 bp, 14 predicted proteins | sample 1572321 | NCBI WGS metagenome assembly OGJZ01 (sample SAMEA2582086, study PRJEB24529) | metagenome | biome: Human gut stool | place: China | collected 2011 | reverse complement strand
AATTAGTGTCAACGACAATCTCACCGTTTTCTACTAAGGATGGACCAAAGGCTAGGAGGTTAACAACTCCGTCTTTCACCAGCTGTTCTGCAGATGTTTCGTCCTCATAAATGATCTTAAATGAGCCGTCCTTGTAAATCGCCAAATCACCATTGCTGGAGTCTTCTCGGACGGTATCACGGTAGACAACCCCGTTGCGGATAACATAGCCAGTGGAATTAGCCCCGTAGTAGTCACCGTTGACCGCTAGAATAGCATTGTTGTTGGCAGCAGTGACAGAGGTTTTGGCTGTGACATTGGTTCCATAAGTGTTTTGAGCCAGAGCGGTTTTTAAATATTCAGCAGAGCTGACTGTTATATCAGCAATATAAACTTGGGTATTGCTGACTGTTTTTTCCGTCAGTGTAATGGAGATATTATCATCACTATAGCTAGTATCAGACGTGCTGACATTGGTTGCCGTTGTACTGGTGCTACTACTTGTAGTGTTGGCTTTAACAGTTGTAATAGACTCTGATAAGACAAAGGTCTTGAGCATGGAGTAGCTGAAGGATGCAGTCAACAATAAGCCAAAAAGACTAGCATAAACATAAGATTTTTTAAATAATTTCATGATAGGGTGTGGGTCCTTTCTTTAAAAATAAACTTCTTTTGGATAAGCCAAGAGAGAGAAAATAGCAGAATGCCGACCAAAATCTTAACGAGTAGAAGGTTGATCCCAAAGACAGCGTAGAAGAGTCTGATTAGAAGGGTGTCTAATATAAACAAACCTAGAGCCAGGCCAAAGTAGCCACTTCCTGTTTTTGCAATGCTATCTTCATTTTTAAAGACGAGCTTTTTATTGGTGGAGTAATTAAAAATAGAGCTGGTAACGCGGGCAATCCCATTGGCAAGTAAAATACGCAGAGTTGTCGGCACAGCCACCAGAAAGAGTAGGGCGACAGCGTAGACTAGATAGTCCACAATGAAGCTACTTAGTGAGGATAGAGCAAACTTAAACATATCTTTGTAAATCATTAAGCCATCTTGAATGGGTCTGAAATGGGAAGTTTTATTATCATCGATGTAGACGGTCTCGATCGGAACTTCTACGATTGGATAAGCCTTGCAGGCTTGTAGAAGCATATTCATTTCGTATTCATAGCGTTGGCCTTCAATGGAGAGCATAAACAGAAGCATATTGCTAGTGAAGGCACGGAGGCCGGTCTGGGTATCCGAAACAGCAACGCCGGTTTGTTGTTTAAAGAGCAGACGGGTCAAACTATTTCCGAATCGACTTCGTAGAGGGACCTTTCCGGTAAATGAGCGTTGCTCCTAAGATTAACTTCTGAGGTTGCTCATGGGCACAGTGGGCAACACGTAGGATGTCCCAGAGTTTATGCTGGCCATCTGCATCTGCTGTGACAATGACACCGTAGTGACCTTGAGACTGAATATAGCGAAAAGCTGTTTTCAGAGCTTGTCCCTTGCCTTGGTTAAGAGAATGATGCAGGATAGTTGCATATGTTGCTGCTTGTTCAAAGACACGATTACATGAAGCAGAACTGCCGTCATTGATTACGATTACTTCAAAGTAACTCTTTTCACGAACTTTTTTTATTAAGCGAATGAGATTGTAATCTGGCTCATAAGCTGGAATAACGAGATAATCCATAAGCTGTACCTCTTTCTTAGATATTTGATAGATAAGATACAGAACAGTATAAAGAGCAGTCCTTAAAGCTAACTGATATCAGTTAGCTTTAAGTTTGGCTTAATATTTGTTTAAGGAAAAATGGTCGAGAGACAAGAAAAAAGAGGGAGGCCAGACTACTTGTTTAAACAGTTAGTCTGGTCTCACCTCGTTAAGAGACAGAAGTCAGAAATTTTGTACTTTTGATCCATTATTCCAAAATTAACATGCCTTCTTTAATGGCAAATGGATCTGTCTCGTTGATCCGATCGTAGAACATGATACCGTTGATATGGTCAATTTCATGTTGGACAACGATAGCCTTGTAACCTTTAAGTTTTACTCGATGTTTTTCACCATCTTTATCGAAGTAATCTACAGTGACACGCGCATGTCGGACTACATAGCCAGGGACATCGCGGTCGACTGATAGGCAACCCTCTCCGTCAGCCAAAGCTGCATCTTGGACAGAGTGGGCCACGATTTTAGGATTGTACATAACCTCTTTCAGAGCATAAGCTTCTTGTGGTAGATTGCCGTTTTCATCCTCAGGGTTAGGTAAGAGAACAGCGATGATACGGCGGGAAATATCAAGCTGCGGAGCAGCCAATCCCACACCGCCACGCAATCCAAGTTTTTCAGCCATGACTGGATCTTGTGAATTGTGTAAGAACTGCATCATTTTTTCGCCCAAAAGAATATTTTCGTCCTCTAAGGGAAAAGAAACTTCCTCAGCAACAGCGCGTAGAGTTGGATTTCCCTCGCGAATAATATCCTTCATATCAATCAAATGAGCTGGTTTAATAAGTTTTTCAATAACAGACATCTTCTCTTTCCTCGTTCTTTCTATAAGATACTATATCACAAAACAGACTAGAAATAAAGAAGACGACTTGATGATGAATTTTTCTAAATAAACAGATTGCGTCTTTGTACAAAAAACTGTATGATACTAATAGTGTGTTATTGAAGGGAAAGAAAATGAAAAGAACAATGGAAAAAATCAGTATCTTGAGTCTATCTTTGGTACTGACAACCTCTTTTTCAATCTCCAGTGCCTTGCCGGCCATGTTTGATTTTTATAAGGACTATCCAGCCGATAGGATAGAACTCCTAGTTTCCCTGCCCTCTATAGGGATTATGGTCATGCTCTTGTTGAATGGTCTGATTGAACGTTTCTTATCTGAGAGGATCATGATTGTGACTGGCTTGCTGATTATGTCTGCCTGCGCCTTTGTTCCCATTCTGAATCCATCCTATGACCTAGTCTTTCTTTCCCGTTTAATTTTTGGCTTGGGAACAGGCTTGATCAATGCCAAGGCTATTTCAATTATTAGCGAGCGTTACCAAGGTCATGAGCGCATACAGCTCTTAGGCTATAGAGGATCAGCAGAAGTAGTGGGGACAGCCCTTCTGACTCTGGCAGTCGGCCAACTTTTACGCTTTGGCTGGACAGCAACCTTCCTAGTTTATACCTTCTGCTTTTTGGTTTTGGGACTTTTTCTCCTCTTTGTTCCTTATGAAAAAGGGGAAGTTCATCAACATAAGCAGGCCAAGAAAGAAAAGATGACAGCAGGCCAGTTCCGCTTCACCTTATTATCAGCTTTGGTGGCTGGGGTAATTGTACTCAGTAATACAGCCATCAACTTGCGCGTACCTAGTCTAGTGTTGTACCATCAAATAGGGACAGCACAAACGGCCAGTTTAATTTTAAGTGCTATGCAGTTAATTGGAATTGTGGCTGGTGTTAGCTTTGCTCCGATGGTTGGGATTTTTAAGGACCGTTTACTGACGATTATTGGAATTTGTTTTGGCTTGAGCTTGATTCTGATTGGTCTTTCCAGCAATATATGGCTGTTAGCTATTAGTGCCCTTTTTGCAGGCTTTACCTATAGTATAACTCTGACGACCGTATTTCATACAGTGTCAGAAAAGATCCCCCCTCATCTAATCAACCAGGCTGTTTCAATTACTGTTTTAGGTTGCAGTGGTGGTGCCTCTGTGACGACATTTATCCTTTCTTTGATTGGTCATCTATCTCAAGCTCCGCTTTTCATTTTCTCCGTCCTAGGAGTTGTCATGATGATCATAGCAATGCTAAGTTACAATATCATAAAGGAATAATATGCGCCTAGATAAATTTTTGGTAGAAAATGGTCTTGGTTCACGAAGCCAAGTGAAGGAACTCTTGAAAAAAGGTTTAGTTTTGGTCAATGGCAGAGCGGAAAAATCTCCCAAGACTCAGATTAACGAGACGGCAGATGAGATTGTTGTTTCTGGCCAAAAGTTGACCTATGAAAAGTTTGTTTACTATCTTCTTAACAAACCCAAGGGATATATCTCAGCAACAGAGGACGAACGACATAAAACTGTTTTGGATTTGTTGGATGAGACTGCCCGTCAGAAAGAAGTCTTCCCTGTCGGGCGCTTGGATATTGACACTCATGGTCTGCTCCTTCTGACCAATAACGGTAAGCTAGCTCATGCCATGCTATCACCCAAAAAACACGTAGCGAAAATCTATCGAGCTCAAGTAGCTGGCTTGATGAATCAATCAGATGTGGAGCAGTTTGCTAGAGGGATAGAGTTGAAAGACTTTCCCTGTCAACCAGCCAAACTCAAGATTTTAGAAGTAGATGAGGAAAAAGAGACCTCTCTTGTAGAAATCAGTCTATCCGAAGGCAAGTTTCACCAAGTCAAGCGCATGGTGGCCGCCTGCGGAAAAGAAGTAACAGATCTCCAGCGCCTCACAATGGGACCCCTGCAATTGGATCCTGAGCTTGCCCTCGGAGAATGGCGCCGTTTAACGGAAGAAGAGCTAAAATCCTTGGTGAGATTTCAGATAGAGTTATAATGAATTTAATTTTATAATATTGTCGCACCTTCGAGGTTGGAATGAAAATCTGACTTCGAGGGTGCTTTTGATTTTCGCAAAATTTTTGTAAAATAGTGGGAAGTTTCCAATTATTTGAAGATGAGAATTTTCTGTAAGATTAAGTCTGGATTTGAGACAGGTGAATAGTGTTCATTGATCGCCTTTTGTGGTATAATGAGGGTGAATCTTTGAGCCCTTCTAATGTTTTTTTATGTTGCATTATGATCCTCGGAGATGTTTTTTTGTATATAGCAAATGTTTGATCTGATTCTTAAATCTATAAAGTCATTGTTCTTTCTGTATTTTATGTAAATTACGGGGTGATATACTTGATATTTTTACCAAAAAATTATATGATTTTAAACTGAGTGTGAAATAATACGATATATGAAAGTATTTTCGACCTAGATTTTGTTCTTAAGGTGAACAAAGGATATAAAAAAAGGAGAGAAATGTGAAGACTTTACTATTCGGAAACACAGGTTACATATCTAAGGAGTTCATTGAGGAAGCTTTCCCCAATAGCGATGTCTATATTTTCGGAGAAACCAACTTAACTGGCTTAAAGAGAGTAACAGTTTTTAAGAAGACAGAGGCAATCGGAATCGCTGAAATCTTAGAAAATTATCGCTTCGATCAGATTTTGTATCTTTCAAATTTCTTGACCTATAAAAATCAACAGATTGGGGAATTGGAAAGGCTACAGGATTTCTTAAAAAACACTTCTAAATTGACCTGGTCTAAGATTATCTATCTGACCGGACCAGAAATCATCAATCTGCCTCAGGATTTAGAAAGAGCAGCAGAAAATCTGTGCTTGCATTGGGCTCATACCTACAGTGGCTCTCTTAAGATTATTAGAAGTCCTTATGTTTATTCTGCAACACAGCCAGAGGACTATTTCTACGGTTTAATGTCTAACATCCGCCGCAATCAGCCAATTCGTTTTGATGAGCAGCCTGATGAAGTGGCAAACTTTATTAATTCAGAAGATCTAGCAGAACTTGTTTATAAAGTATTTAATAGTTGGACAGATGAGATTGAAGTTCTAACAATTCCTAGTCCGTTTCAGGATACCTTCCAGCAGCTGGCGACCAAGTTACAAAATTTAGAGCTCTCGCACAGTACGATTGACTTCCAATCATCCAGTAAGCTATCGCCTCTCTACCAAACAATGGACAAGAATAATCTGCGTGGTCGGTATGGTTGGTTTATCCATTATTCTATTTTGGATGATTTATCAGATCTTTATTGCCAATTCGCTTCTGAAAGTAAGCCTTTAAGACGGCTTGAATTCCGCGGTTTGAAGAAAAATATCTATAGACTGCGTGGCCATAATGATTTTCAAAAAACAGCAGAGATTTTACTGGCCTTTCTCTTGTCAGAAGTCCTCAGTTTTGTCGTCGCAAGATTTAATCAGCTAGGCATGATTGATGTACGCCTCTTGTTTGTGACCTTAATTAGTACTATTTTTGGAACAGTATATGGCGTCTTTGCGGGTGTTCTGTCCGTTTTAGGCTTATTTGTAACGAGCATAGCAGCAGGTAATAAGTGGCAATCAATTGTATATAACACCGATAGGTGGCTCCCATTTGCAGCTTATATATTCGTGGCTCTTATTTGTGGTATTATCCAGATGAAATACCAAGATGAGAAGGAATTGCTGGAAAAAGAAAATCAGTTGTTGAACGAGCAAAATGACTTTTTGACTCTTTCATATGAAGATGCAGCTCATGATCGAGATGCACTAGTTCAAAAAGTAGTGAGCAGTAGCAATGGCAACAGTCAACTATATGCTGTTCACAAACGTTTAAACAAGAAAACAGTTGAAGAAGTGATTGCTGAAGCTGAAAAAATCATTGGAGAAGAATTTTCAACTGATGAAGTTCATTTTTATCCTTTATCTCCTTTTTCTAGCTTTAAGATAGAGCTCTATCCTCAGTTGAAAGAAGGTTTGGAAAAAGAAGCAGTTTGGATTAACAAAAAGATGCTTCCAGACTATCCTGTTTTTGCAGTAGAAATGAAGAGTGCTTCTGGGCTTCATTATCTGATATGGGTCGACGAAGTTTCTTATGATCAATTGACTTTCTCAAAACTTCATTTCTTACAGATGGTGAGTGAACTGACAGCGTCTATGGTAGACAAGGCCGGTTATTATCAAGTCTTCTCTAGCATGAATAAAGATTCTGTCCTGACCACGCATAGCAGTCCCGGCGAAATGAGGCAAGGAAACTAAAATGGAATGGATGATTACTAGTTTTTGTGTCTTTTTAGACCTAGCTTTATGCCTGCATTCGTTTATCTTATTAAAAACAAAACGGATGCAGCTACCTCTCTTTTATATAGTCTTTCCTATTTCTCTACCCTTTTTAGGTTATATCTTACTTTGGGGCTTGAATCGTTCTATTCAAAAGGATGAACCTGACCTTTCGCTGGTTCAAGGTGACTTCGAAGAATGGTTTGACGTAGATGACACACAGAAAATGAGCAGGGTTGAAAGTGCCTATGATCACGTTGAAGAGATTATTCCTCTAGAAGAAGCTCTTGTCTTGCAAGACAAAGAAGTTTCTCGGTGGATGTTGATGGAAATAGTCAGTCGGGCTCCAGCTAAGTTTATTGACTTATTGTTCCTGGCTCGTCAAGATGAGGATACGGAGGTTGTGCATTATGCAACGACCTTGATTGCGGAAATCTCTCGACAATATGATATCCGTCTACAGACACTGGATAAAAAGCACCAGGAAAATCCATCAGATTACCGGACTCTAGCAGAATACTGTGCAGTTTTAGCAGCATACCTGCAAAAGAATCTGGTGACTAAGCGGATGGAAGAGGTCTTGCGGAAAGATTATTCCCATCTCTTAGAAAAGAAACTTCAACAAAAAGAGCAACTTTCTGATTATGTGAAATTGATAGAGAATGAACTCTTATTGAAGCGATATGAAAGTGTTGAAAAATACTTGAATACTATTTCTCAAAAATGGCCTCAACAAGAAGAGATTTATATGCTCTATCTCAGATATTATTTTGAAACGAGACAGGGAGAAAGGTTAGAAGAATTGGTAGAAGCCATCAAAAATGGTTCTATTTATATTTCTAAAGCGAATCAAGAACGTCTCGCTTTCTGGCAATCGTAGGTTTTTTAGATGACAAAGAAAAAAAGAAAAATCTTATATTCAAAAGAATCCATTATTGTAATTGTAATCTTTCTTTTGTTATCTGCGGTTTTGTGGATTCAAAAGAGTGGCGAACAATATACAGTTAATCCTGAAAAAAACATTTATCTTAAAAATGCTCCTTCGTCTAATGCTGTATTTGACAGCTTAGCTCAGGATAATCTGGTTCTTTATGATGAAAACAATGATACAAGTCGAAGGGCAAAAGAGCAATTTACTCAGATTCTCAAAGATATGAGAATGGGGTACCGCTTGGTTGATATTTCAAAAGAGACGATTCCTAGTTTTTCTGATTATAAAAAAGTAGTTGTGCTTCTGAGCGATTTGGAAGGCTTGGGAGACAAGGCGCTTGAGATGGTGGATTGGGTTGAGCAAGGAGGAAATGTTCTCTTTGCTGTAACCCTCTCCAAGGACAGCAAACTAACAGAAATCGAACAAAAATTAGGCGTTTCAAGTTCTAGTTTTGAAAATGCTTATGTTAAGAAAATTTATATTGATAAAGACTTTATGATTGGTGGTGGGAAAAGCTATGCCATCGACGGCGCTTTCCATTCTGCTTGGTCAGTTACACTATCATCTGATGCCAAAGTTCATGCCTGGACAGATGATGAGGCAAAAACTCCTTTGGTCTGGGAAAAAAAACATGGTCAAGGGAAGTTTGTAGTTGATAATTTTGGTATTTATGAAAGGGCAGTACGTGGCCTCTATGCAGCTTCCTATAGCTTGATGACGTCCGCGACAGCTTATCCAGTTATTAATGGGACAACTTTTTACCTAGATGACTTCCCATCTCCAGTCCCTGCAGGAGATGCGACTTATATTAAACGTGACTATAATATGAGCATCTCGGACTTTTATACCAATATCTGGTGGCCTGATTTGCTGAAGCTGGCTGAAACTTACGGAATTAAGTATACAGGTGGGGTTATCGAAAATTATGAGGATGACACGTCAGGAAATGTTCACAGCCAAAAAGACGTAGACCGATTTAAATATTTTGGTAAGTCACTTTTGGCTAATGGAGGAGAGATCAGTTACCATGGTTATAATCACCAGCCTTTAACGCCTAAAGGAGTTGATTATGGTGATGAATTCCCAACCTATAAAACTTGGAAAGATAAGAAAGCTATGGCTTCTGCAATCAGTGAACTGCTTCGCTTTACAAAAGAACTCTTTCCAAAGGGAGAAAAGTCGATTTATATCCCGCCTTCAAACGTTCTATCTAAAGAAGGAAGGGAAGTTCTACGAGAGAAATTTCCAGAAATCAAGAGTATTGCTAGTAATTATTTCCCAGGCAAATTCACCTATTCACAGGAATTTGAAGTGGCAGATGATGGTATGATTGAACAACCCCGGATTGTTTCGGGTGCTTCATGGGATGCCTATTCAAAATTGACCGTATTTTCTGAGTTAAACATGCACTATGTCACTACTCATTTCCTTCATCCTGACGATGTCATGGATGAGGATCGAGGTGCGAAACTAGGCTGGTCCAAACTCTATAAAGATTTCCAAAATGAAATTGAGAGCCTATATAAAATTGTTCCAAATATTCGACGCCTGACGGGTTCAGAAATGGCTGGAGCAGTCCAACGCTATGCCATCTTAACCATTAATCAGAATCGAACAGATACAGGTCTAGAGCTAGAACTTGGAAACTTCCATAATCAAGCTTACGTAATGATTCGATTAAACGAGGGAGAGCCTGGAAAAGTCAAGGGTGGCAAACTCGAACATTTAACAGGTAATCTCTACCTGCTGGAGGCAACATCAGCCAAAGTATCTATTGAGGTCAAATAAACATAGAAGAGAAAAGAAAAATGAGAATTTGTTTGGTTTTAGAAGGTTCTTATCCCTATGTTCACGGAGGTGTATCTACTTGGATGCATCAGTATATCACCGAGATGAAAGAACACGAGTTTATCGTATGGGTGATAGGGGCGAACGAGGAAAAAAAAGGCCAATTCGTCTACGAATTTCCTCCTAATGTAGTAGAAGTTCGAGAGGTTTTCCTAGATAGTCTAGCTGGATCAGAAGTAGGGAATAAGGAATCTGGAGAATTAACAGATGCAGAATACGAAGCCCTAAAACAATTAGTTTTTTGCGCAAAACCAGATTGGTCTTTGATTTTTAACTTGCTCCAAGATGGAAAAATCCAGCGGGATAGCTTCTTAGCTAGCGAAGAATTTTTCCAAATGATCCAGCAATTGTGTACGGAAAGATACGCCATGCAGCCGATGTCGGATGTGTTTCATACCATCCGCTCCATGCTTTTTCCGCTTTTGACCCTTTTATCTAGTGATATTCCGATTGCAGATGCTTATCATGCAATTTCGACAGGATACGGTGGTATCTTGGCCACACTAGCGAGCGTTCGGACAAAGAAACCCCTTCTTTTGACTGAACATGGGATTTATACTCGGGAGCGTGAGGAAGAGATCATCCGAGCAGATTGGATTTTGCCGTCCATGCGAAAACAATGGATTGACTTTTTCTATACTCTCTCAGATGCTGTCTATTCAAAAGCAGACTGTATTACCAGCCTATTTTCAAAGGCTAGAGAAATTCAGATAGATATGGGTTGTGATCCAGAAAAGTGTCGAGTCATTTCAAATGGAATTGATTACGAAGCTTTTTCAACAATTCCTCATGAGGGGGATGGCTTTATCAACATTGGTGCAGCGGTCCGAATGGCTCCAATCAAGGATATTAAAACCATGATTTATGCCTTTTATGAAGTATCTGCCCAAATGCCTAATGTGCGTCTCTATGTTATGGGAGGTGTAGATGATAAAGCGTATGCTAATGAATGTTACGATCTAGTTCGAAAATTGAAGTTAGATAACCTGATTTTTACCGGCCGAGTTGACATCAAAAAATACCTCAAAAGAATGGATTTTATGATTTTAACCAGTATTTCTGAGGGACAGCCTCTTTCTGTCCTAGAAGCAATGGCAGCTGGAAAAGCGTGTGTAACGACAGACGTTGGTTGCTGTAGAGAATTACTGGAGGGAAGAGAAGACGATAATTTGGGACCAGCAGGGTATTGTGTCCCCCCTACTGATCTAAGTGGTCTAGCTGATGCTATGCTACGGATGGCTTCTGTGGAAGAAGAAAGGCTGGTGATGGGGAAGACTGCTAAAAAACGAGCTGAGCTATATTACCAATATGATCAAATGATTGACCAATATAGACAAATGTATAAGGAGTATGTGAAGTAATGGCGGGATTGGGATTTGAACTAAGAAAGGTATATAATAAGGGAAGCTTCCTGGCCAAGCAAAAAGCATATGGCTATGCAGGCATTATTTATGTTGGACCAATGATTCTTGGGATTTTACTGATTCTTGCGGTTGTCTATCTTAGTGTTTTTGGTCGTTTTGGCAACAGTGAACGCGACCATCTGTTAGGTTTGATTTCCTACTCAATCCTAGCTTCCTTAGCCATTACCAATATTTTTTCTATGGTTGTGACCCGCTATGTCTCAGATATGCTCTATGAAGAAAAATTTGAAAAAATTCTGCCTTCTTACTTTTCTTCTGGTGCCATGATGTTGGGGATTGGCTTTGTGTCTTACGGCTTGTTCTTATTCTTATCAGGCATTCCCTTGCTGGAGATTGTTTTAAACTTGCTACTGTTTAGTGAATTATGCTTGATTTGGCATGCAGTCAATTACCTAACAGCGGTTAAAGACTATCGCAGTATCTTAAAAACATTTGCAATGGCGATCCTGATTACGCTTGGAGCAGGATTCCTCGCTTTATCCTTGTCGATCCCTTATGGTTTGCTTCTGAGTACCTGTATCGCTTATGCATATATCCTAATTCAAATGATTCGCATAATGTATCGGTATTTTCCGAAAAGCTATGAGGCCAATTTCGAGTTTCTGATCTGGTTTGATGAATATTTCAATCTTTTTAAGGTTGGAATCTATCTTTTTATTGGGCTCTTTGCTCATATTGTGATTAACTGGTTCGGACCATTGAGCAAAGGGATTGGAGGGCTTTTTCGTACGGCTCCTGTCTATGATGTGTCAGCTATGTTAGCCTATCTCGTAACCTTGGTGTCAACAGTGAGCTTTGTGGTTTCGGTAGAAGTTGTATTTTATCCGAAATTTAGGAAATATTACCAGCTGTACGATGGGGTCGGAAGTGTTGATAAAATCAACCAGACGGAAGTGGATATGCTTCGGACTCTCCGAAATGAACTGAAATATTTATCTTGGAAACAACTCTTAGCAACCTTGCTAGCGATGTTTGTGGGGATAGTTTTGTTGGGGGTTCTACCCCTAGGCTTTAATAGTCAGATGAAAGGCTATTTTCAGACCCTTTGTTTGGGCTACGGACTTTATGCTGTAGGAAATGTTAACTTACTCTTACTTCTTTATTTCGTAGACTATGAGGGTGCTAAGGATTGTGCCAAGTGGTTTGCTGGAATTTCAGTTATCTTTAGTATTCTAACTCAGTTTATGGATACATCTTTTATCGGTTATGGCTTTTTATTAGCTTCATTAATACTTTACTTAACAACAAGTGCTCGGTTGACTGAATATACCAAAGACCTTCCTTACCGTGTTTTAGGAAGTCAGGATGTCGTTTCACGTGAAGAAGTAGGATTCTTCACTAAGCTGTATAATACGTTGGAAGCGAGGAGAAATGATGAATAATAAATGGGGTAAGTTCTTATTAGTCTTTGGCTTAATGTCCCTCGCCTTTATTCTTTTAGCAGTTTTTGATAACACAGGAAATACTGGAAAAGACAAAGTGACCCAAAAGGTGAAGAAGGAAAAGGTGCAAAATATTAATGACTTGCATCTTTATGACAAAGAAACCTTGTATAACCAAGGGGATCCGGATGTCATTACCATGTATTTGACTGTTAGACGGGGGAATACAGTCGAAAACACTAATCATTCTTGGAGTGAAGTCAACCAATATTCAGCTTACGACTATGAAAAAATGGGTGTGAAACGCTATCAAGTCGAAGGCCTCCTGCAAGTGGGCAATGAAAAAGGACCTGAGTCAGGTCAGTTCGGTTTTGGAGAAGAAGTTCCCAATGCTACGGTTCAGATCCGTGGGCAAAGCTCTAGTAGAGCCAGTCAAAAGAATTATAAGGTTGAGATAAAAAGGAGCAAGGGAAGATGGGAAGGCCAACGGACCATTAACCTAAATAAGCATCCCTATGACTATCTCCGTTTCCGTAATAAGCTAGCTTTTAAGCTAATAGAAGGAATTCCACAAATTGTAGGACTACGTACCCAGTTTGTCCATCTCTATGTCAAGGACGAGACTGGAGAAGAATCTAAGGGGTTTGAAGATTACGGCATCTACACGCAAGTTGAACAGTTAAACAAGACGGCTCTTGAAGCTCATGGTCTTGACCAAAGTGGCCATCTCTATAAGATTAATAATTTCGAATTCTACAGAGAGCCTGATGCTATTCGAAAAGAAGATGATCCTAAATTTGATAAGAAAAAATTCGAGTCTCGTTTAGAGGTCAAGGGAGACAAGGACCATACCAAGCTGATTGACATGTTGGATAAACTAAACGACGAGTCAGTCTCAAGTGATGAGTTCCTAGAAAAATATTTTGATGCGCAAAATGTCCAGTACTGGATGGCCTTTCAGATTTTGATGGGCAATATTGACAGTCAAAACCGGAATATGTTCCTCTACAGTCCAAAGAATGGGACACGCTGGTATATCTTACCTTGGGACTTGGACGATTCCCTACACAAAAGTGAGTATGCAATTCGTAAGCCAGATGCATTGGGAGAAAATAGTTGGCAATACGGTGTTAGCAACTACTGGGGAAATCACTTGTTCCAACGCTTGCTTAAATCAGAAAGATTCAGAACTGGTTTGGAAAGAACAGTTGATGAGTTATATAAAAATCAGCTGAAACCAGAAAATATTGGCGATTTGAGTAAAAATTATGCTAAAATAGTAAAACCATATCTGTCTCGTATGCCAGATTTGGGTCATTTGTATTTTAATGAGGACCAGTATAATCAGGTCTTGGATGCTCTACCAAAAGAAGTAGAGGAAAATTATCATGATTATAAGAAGAGCCTGCAATCTCCTCAGCCATTCTACATTGACCAACCTAAAGTAGAAGGAAAGAAACTTGTCCTAAGATGGCTACCTTCTTATGATTTTAATAATCAAGAGATTACCTATCACGTAGAACTTGCCAAAGATCCAAACTTCAAAGAAAAAATACTAGATAAGAAGGGGATCAAGGAGCTCAGCATTAAGACAGACCGTTTACCTAAAGGTCAATACTTTATCCGAATATTTGCTACAAATGAAACAGGCAATTCACAAGCGGCCTTTGACTACTATCGTACAGACACTACCAAACAATTCGGTGTCTCAGGCTTCTATGTAATGGAAGATGGGGGAATCAAGGTTGACACTTATGAAAACAGATAAAAAGGAGCAGTTTCGCCATGAGGCGAAATATCTCATCGGTTTAAAAGAAAAAGCCTTACTGACCCAACGGTTTGAGTCTATTCTAAATTTGGATAGACACGCTCAAAACGGAGGGTACACCATTCGCAGTCTTTATTTTGACGATTACTGGAATAGTAGTTACGAGGAAAAGGCTGCAGGGATTTTGATGCGAAAAAAATATCGAATTAGAATTTATAATTTTAGCGATCGTAGCATCAAGTTGGAAAGAAAGAAAAAGTTTGAAAATTATATCTATAAGGAAGCAGCGCCTTTAACACGAGAAGAGGTGGAAAAAATTATTGAAGGCGACTATGGATTTCTACTCTATAGTCCCCATCCTCTTTGTCGGGAATTTTATTTTGAATGTGTGACAAATGTTATGCGTCCTCGTGTAATTGTTGACTACGAGCGGGAACCGTGGGTCTACGATGCAGGGACAGTACGCTTGACCTTTGATTCAAATGTTCGAGCAGCTGTTGGTAGCTATGATATATTTGACCCTAACTTACCGACTATTCCAGTTCTTCCGGAAGGCAAGTTGGTTTTTGAGGTGAAATATACGGAGATGCAACCACAGATCATCAAAGATATTATTCCCCCAGGGGCTTCAGAGTTTATTGCGGTATCAAAATACGTTCTTTGCTTTGAAAAGACAAGATATTTGCATGATTTTGAGTACTGGTTTGACACAGATTATTAGGAGAGATAGGAGAAAAGAATGAGTGTTCAAGATATGATTAAAAAATCAATATTAAAATCAGAGAATTTTACTTCCCAAAATGCTGTAAAAATTCTTGCCACTCTTTTATTAGCAATCGCATTAGGAGCTTTTATTTACTTTGTTTATCAGCGATTTTTCACTGGAGTTGTCTATTCAAGAAGTTTTGCTATGACCTTGATTGGGATGTCTATCCTAACAGCCATGGTGACTTTGGCAATTAGTACCAACGTTGTTATCTCTTTGGGGATGGTCGGTGCCCTTTCCATTGTGCGTTACCGGACGGCTGTAAAAGATCCCATGGATCTGCTTTATTTGTTCTGGGCCATCACCACAGGAATCACAGTTGGAGCAGGTATGTATATCTTAGCCATTGTGACAGCTGTTGTTATTTTTGCAATGCTACTCATTTTTAGTCGGATGCAGCACCAAGGTAGGGTCTTCATTCTCATTATTCATTACCAAGGAGATGAAACAGGAGACCGCATCATCCAATCTTTTGGTAAGATCAAGTACTTTGTGAAATCCAAGACCCTTAGAGGAAATGCTGTTGAAATGGCAGTTGAAGTCCTCTGCAAAAAAGACGATTTCACATTTGTAGAACGCATTCGAAATATTGAACAGGTTTCAGACGTGACTCTTATCCAATATAACGGTGAGTATCACGGATAGCATGATTGGAAATGGAATGAATAAAAAGTTGCGATACAGTTTAATTATTTTAGTGGTAGCCACGATTTTTGGTAGTTTTTTCTTAAGTTCCTTGAATAATAAAAAGCAAGTAAACCGTACTTTTACCTACTCTGAAGAGGCAATTCCAAATCCCTTGATGGGCTATGCACCATCAGCAGAGGAATCGGAGCTTTCTGACGATGTTCAACTGGTATATATGGATGTCACTTGGAAAGAATTAGAAGCCCAAAAGGGTGTATATGATTGGGAAAAGATAGAAGAAAGCAACCAGATGGAACGCTGGAAAAAGGAAGGAAAGTATATTGTTCTACGCTTTGTCTTAGACTATCCTTCCAATACTTCTCATGAAGATATTCCTTCTTGGCTCATAAAAGAAATGTCCGATCCAGGGGACCGCTATGAGTCTGACTATGGAAAAGGCTTTTCTCCTAATTATTCAGATAAAACCTTGATTTCTTATTATCAAAAAGCTGTTGCTGCTATGGGAGAGCGCTGGGCTAAAAGTGGGCAAATTGCCTTTATTCAGCTTGGAGTTCTCGGCCATTGGGGAGAATGGCATGTTAATGATGAGGTGAACATTAGAAAATTACCAGAAGCAGCAGTCCGTGAAAAATTTATCACTCCATGGACACAAGCTTTTCCCAAGGCCAATATTTTAATGCGTCGGCCTTTTGTGGCTGCGAAGAAGCATGGCTTCGGCCTTTATAATGATATGGTCGGAGAGAAAGAAAGCACTAAGGTTTGGCTGGATTGGATAAAATCTGGTGGCGACTATGACCAGGAAGAAGCGAAGGATGGCCTTGTAGCGATGCCTGACGCCTGGCAAACTGCACCGATTGGTGGTGAGTTTACTAGTGCAGTGAGCATGAAAAACATTCTCAAGAATAATTTAGAACAAACGATTAAAGAAGTTCAACAATCGCATACAAGCTTCTTGGGACCTAAGATTGCTGAGGTGCTTGATGAGAAGGATGATACGGGCTATAACGAAGTGTTGAAAAACATGGGTTATAGATTCTGGGTTCCTTCAGCGTCCTTGAAGCTTCAAGGCGATGAAACCAAGCTGAATCTTACTTTAGCAAACAAAGGAGTGGCTCCTTTTTATCGGAATTGGGACACTAAGATTTATGTTCTTGATAAATCAGGGGAGATTGTAGAAACTAAGAAACTTTCCCTTGATTTGACCAAGCTTTTACCAGATAAAGAGGAAGAGCTTGAAGTCTCACTTTCGACTTCTGATCTGATGAGTAAGGATAAGGGCTATAAGGTTGCTATAGGAATTATCTCTCCTTTAACAAACCAGCCATCTATTCATTTTGCAAATGAAGGTCAAGAAGACCAGACTGTTCTGACTCTATATGATGCTGCAACTGATGAATAAAAAAAGAAGTGCTCTGCCTATTGCAACACTTCTTTTTTAGCTATTTTCCGGGAACTATGTGACTAAGGTTGATCAATCAATGATCAAGACGATTTAAAGTAGGATGATTTGACAAAGCTGATCCTTCTTGGTAGAATAAGAATGTCGTAAAGACAAATAACTTCTTCTTGGTTGCAGGCCATGCCAAACCTGCCACTCGGATGAAGCGTAAAGAAAAGGAGTATATCATGGCAATCTCAAAAGAGAAAAAAAATGAAATCATTGCACAATATGCGCGTCACGAAGGTGACACTGGTTCAGTAGAGGTTCAAGTTGCTGTCCTTACTTGGG
>OGJZ01001875.1_pt1 | contig 17307 bp, 28 predicted proteins | sample 1572321 | NCBI WGS metagenome assembly OGJZ01 (sample SAMEA2582086, study PRJEB24529) | metagenome | biome: Human gut stool | place: China | collected 2011 | reverse complement strand
TTATTACGTGTGGCGTAAAGAACAGGGGGAATTGGGTGTTCTGGAATCTATTTTTTTAACTCTGTTGCTAATGTATTACCAATTATAATAGTTCTAATACTAGATAAATTTTTGGGTGAATTTTGTCGTTCGTATTCACTTTGATTTTTAGAATACATACTAGATTCAATTTTTATTATTTTATTTTCAATATCGATATTTTCCCACAGTAAAGCACAAGCTTCACCTAATCTTATTCCTGTGTATGCAAGTGTTAAACATAATGGATAAAAATAGTTACTACCATAGCCTTTATAATTTTTAGCAAAATCCAAAAAATTTAATAGTTCATTTTTAGTTAAATACATAGATGTTATATCTTTTTTTGTTGGTTCTATTTTAGGCATTATAATATTATCTGCTGGATTTGAATTTATAATGGAATATTTTACAGCTGTATTGAATAAATTTTTCAATATAACATGGGCTCTTTCTAGTGTTGATTTTTTTCGTCCGATAGCGTAATTATTTAGAAATGATTGATAATCATGGATTGTTATATCTTTTATTTTTTTATTACCAAAATATTTAATCCCAATTTTTACATTGCTTATTAAAGTAGGTAGACTAGCCTTTTTTAGATGTAAACTATATTCTTTTATCCATTCATCAGCATATTCTTTAAATGTAATATTACTTTCAATTACGTTTTTTCCAAGTAATAATTTATTGAGTATAGGTTGTGCAGCAGCTCGAGCTTCTTTAGCTGTTTTAAATCCACTTTTAGAAACACGTTTTCTTTTTCCTGTGATAGGGTCGCGACCTGCTTCTAGTCTATATGTGTAGGTAGTGCCTTTTTTCCCTTGTCTTTTATAAACTAATATTTTACCTTGTGTTGCCATATCTGATCAGTCCTTTCTATAGATACTTTTGTTTGGCTATTTTCTTTTGGCCAAAAATACTAATTTACAGTAATAATTAAAAATATAGTTATATAGTTATATTTATTGTAACATCAATATTATTCGGTTTTCCGAACTTTATAGGTAATAAATAAAGGCTATTAAGTTAGCCTTTATTAAGAAGGGGGCATTGACTTCTGATTATTATTTGATATAATAAAGGTACAAAGTCAACTTGTGATGGATAAGGCTGGGTTCCCGAATGGGAGTAGGCATCTGCTTAGAATTTCCTTTGCCCCTGGGGTTGACTTATTTTTTTATTGATTTTCTTAGACTCTGAATAATATTTTCAGGGTCTTTTTTTATTTCAGAATAGATTAAATCTAAAGCTTGGTTACTATACGTATAATTAGGCTGTTTATTTCTAGTATATTGATAGCAATATTTATTATTTTCTTTTAAATTGTAAAATTTTACAAATAGATTAAAATGAAAAGTATTAAATATATGTTTTTTTTCTTCATTTGTATAATTAGGATTTATAAAGTTTATATTGTCTTTTCTTATCCAATTATTAATCATTTCAACACAACGTTTTGTATTGTATGGACATGTTAATTGCATATCTTTTGAGTCTTTTATAATATATGCAGCTTGTTCGGCAGTTTTGGCGATAGAAAAAGTAGTGGTTGCATGTTTTTTATCTTTAGTTAAAACAAAATCATGTCGTATAGTAATAGCAAAATTGGAATTATTTATTTGGGGGATATTTTCATTTATATCAGCAAGTGATTTTAATAATTTATTAGCAATTTCTTTAGGATATCTAGCTTGTATATCAGCTTCTTTTATATTAGATAATTTAACTGCTAAGGTTAAAAAGTTAGAATTTAGTTGTTCAGTAATATCTATATCGAAAAATTCTAATAGCTTGTTAGTATAATTTATTACACAGGCTTGAAATAAAGGTATATAAATTTGTTCATATTCTTCAGTAATAAAATGTGTACTAATATTTCTTAATTCAATTATTTTTTCAAGATTTATACGTAGTGGATCTTTATTATTAGTAAAAATTTTAGAAATACAGTTTTCTAAAGTTATTGTACGATTAGGATTATCTTTGTAATAAATACTGTTATTACCATCTTTTTTTATCATATATGCTTTTAACATTAATTCCCAAGCGTTACAAATAAAAAAACTAAATCCTTCAACACGATATTTTATTGTAGGTTTATTATATAATTCTATTGCTACTATAAAAGCTTCTTGACTTTTAGTTATTAATTTATTTATTATAGAATCCAAAATAATCATTCCTATTATTTAGTATTTTTTTCATGATATTGCCTCTTTGTTAATAAAGCACTAGATATTCTAGTGCTTTATTTTTTATTCAGTAGCTTCTTCAATGAAACGTTTAGCAGATTCAATTAATTCATTTTCGTAGTTAAATATATCATTAATATTTGATATTGGACATTTTTTACCGCTACCAGTACCATCAGGTAAAATTAAATATTTTGTAGATGTTTCTACTCTTAATCGACAAATCCATTTATAATTCTTATTATCACAGAGAATACCAAAATAACTTGCAGTATCACGATAGAAAATTCTATTAACATCTAGAGTTTTATGCAATATAGCTTTTACAATAGCAAAACCATCTAATTCTTCTTGTGTTGTTGTAATTTTAGGTTTGTTATCTTCTGTAGTTTCTGTAGTAGATTCTACATTTTCATCAGTACTTAAAGAAGTAGATGAAATATCTACTTTAGTTGTATTATCATTATTAGCTTTATTTAATGCAGCATTTAATCTATCACTCATTAAGTCATTTACAAATTGATTAAATGATTTTTTTATAACAGGTTTAAATTTATCAAGTATGGTTTGTGTCTTTCTACCATCATAAATTTCATTTAATATATAATTTATGAAATTATCTTCAGGTTCATTTAATTGTCTTTTTAATAAAAGTTTTATTTGGTTTGTGTATTTTAAATCTTCTGCTGCACTAAATACAGCATCTACATCAAAATTAGCTTTATGGAATTTTTTTAATTCATTGATATCTTGTTCTTTTATTTGAGTGATATTAAATTCAAAAAATGGTTTTTCGTCCATTTTATTTGGTTCATCTAAATCTGTAAAAAAGCGATATTCTACACCATTAGTTAATATACCAAATTTTGCTTTTGTTGTAGTAAAATATCGAAATAGTTGATTACCATGCTTGTCTAATGGTTCACCACACCATTTGGCTTCCACTAATATAGTTGGTTCTCCATCTGTTAAAATAGCATAATCTACTTTTTCACCTTTTTTTATACCTACATCAGCAACATATTCTGGTACAAATTCCATAGGATTAAATACATCATATCCTAAAGCTTGGAATAAAGGCATAATTAAAGACATTTTTGTAGCTTCTTCTGTTTGAATTTGTTCTTTTATTTGTTCTACTCGTTTTGATAAAAGTTTAATTTGGTCGATAAAATCCATAAACTCATCTCCTATGTAAATATTAATTTATAAAAATAAAGTTTATAACTATGAGTATATATAATAATTATTTTTTATGTCCTAATTCTAGAAATTGGATAATGTATCGTTTATCAATATCGCTAGAATAGGACATTAGTTCGGCACTAAATGCATTGGCTTCGTTTTCTTTACGTGTGTTTTGGAAAAATGTTCTACCAGCAATATTATAATTAGAGTAATCTACATTAAACACCTTTATATTTAAAACAAGCTACCTAATATACCAATAGCAGTGTTTACATTAGTTTTTCGTTCAGCCTTCTTTATGGCTTCTTCATGAGCTTTTTTCTGTTCTTCAATAGCTTTTTCTTTTTGTTCAGCCTGTTCTTGTTCCTCTTTTTCCTTTTGCTCTTTGATATCTTGTTGCTGTTTATTATATTCTGCTAGCTTTTCATCACGACCAACTAATTCAGCGGCTTTTTGCTTTAAATCTTCACTTACCGTATCTGGAGCAATAGTAAAAGAGCGTCCGTTTAAATTAAGGGTATTTGTTACAGGATTAGCCTTATCATAACTATATTCTATATAATCATAAACATTAATAATATTATTTTTAAATGATAAATTAATATGCTCTACAATATATTTACCTTCAGATTGACTATCAAATTTTATCCACATATCACACATATCAATTTCTGGATGATATTTTATCGTTTGTGTATCTACATAAGTACTGAATTTTTCGTTTGAGCTAATCCAAAACCAACGATTATCATCATTTTCTTCTGCAAAAGCGATAGATGACCATAATGAAAATATCATTATAAATAACAATATAGATTTTTTTCTCATAATTGATTGCCTCTTATAATAATGTGCTTAAAATTCTGTGAACTTCCCTGGGGTCAGGGTCTTTTTCTGAAATCACTTTAGTGATTAAATCAGCGTCTAAATCGCTGGAATGAGAAAGTAAATGTATGGCGAACTGATTTGCTTCTTTTTCCCTGCGACTAGGTACATAGTAATTCATATCTGCATGTAGGTAATATCCGTATCCTTTATGTAAGATTGCGTGCCCTAATTCATGGCAGACAACAATCTTTTGTGCTTCATATGGCAGATTGGCATTGAGTGCAATAAATTTTCTGCGCAGAACTCTAACCAAAAAGCCACGTATCGTATCCGGTAGCTTCAATCGTAGTACATCAATGTTCATATAACATGCAATTTCAAACGGATTACTTGTACCGTATTTTTTAACTAAATTTCTTGCCCGTACCTTGTAATTATACATTTATACCGCCTACTTTTTGCGTTTATTTTTCTTTTTGGCTTTATAAAATATAAATTCTAGCGCATCTCTTATCGCTTGGCGGTCTTCTTCACTTAGTTTCATTACTTCGCCATCAAACATAATCTCTGATTGATTTAGAAACTTTTCAAGGTCTGCGGGCTTCTTTTTGTCCACCTCTTTCTTATCTACTGTTTCGACATCAGTGCCTAAAATATAATCGGAGGTAACATTGAATAAATTGCACAACTCTTTTATTTTTCTTACCGGTTTATATCTACCAGTTTCATAATGTAAATAAGCTGTTCTTGTTACACCAATTAATTTAGCTACTTCATTTTGTGATAATCCCTTTGCTTCACGTAATTCTCGTAATCTTTGAGCTGTAATATTCAAATTTATCACCTCACTTGATATATATTATATGTTATTTAAAATAACTTTAAAAGTTGTTAGTTAAAGTAAAAAAAATCTCTTGACATGTTAGTAAAAATAACATATAATTACAGATGTAAACGGTTAGTAAAACTAACATAAGGCGGTGATATAGTGAAAAAAACGAATAAAATAAGAGAGTTTAGATTAAAACGTAATTTAAAACAAATTGAGTTGGCAGAGAAATTAAATGTAACTAGATATGCAGTAACACAATGGGAAACCGGTAGAAATCTACCTCGTGCAGAAATGTTGGTACAGTTATCTAAAATATTAAAATGCAAAATTGAAGACTTGATTTGTTAATTTTTTTAAATTTACGTGTTAGTTAAAATAACTACAAAGGGATGTGTGTATATGTTAAGTAAGAAATTCAGGTCTAATAAATTTTACCAGGTTACCCGCTACACTTTTAAGTACGGTAACGAATGGGATGAAATGGAAAACACAGTAACTGTTTGGGATACTTTCGAAAAAGCTATTGCTTATATAGAAAGATATGCTACTGGCTTAAAATTTGAAAGTGCTTCTATTGAAGAAGTAATCGTCGATAGAGAAATAACCGCTAACGATTATAAACACGGCGATTATGAATATGTATCTATTCAAAAAATTTATGATGTAACACTTGAAGGCGTCGAAGATTTTACAAAAGGAAAAATTTGTTACTTTGAAAAGTCTGAACAAGCTGATGAAACGCTAGAACAAGAAACAGGAATAATTAAAACTATGGACGACTGGCAAAAAAGTGATTTAGAATTTAAAGACTTTGCTAAAGTTGGAGATGTAGTTGATGAAGGTATAGTAAATTGGTTTGCTGAATGTGTACCACCTATAACGTATAATTCAGATTTAATACAGTGTGGGGAAGCTTATGGTCATAGAGATAATCCACGAACAGGTAGATTTGAAGGAACATATATAACATTTGCTAAAGCAGATGATAAATGGATTTATAAAGGACATTGCTTCTGTGGAGAGCAAAAAAATATTGCTTAGTTAATTTTATTGTAATTCTAATTGAGGTAATAAGCCATGACAAAAGATATTTTGATATTAAAGTTTTGTAAAAATAAAAAAGCTGAACCATTTAATAAACAGTCCAGCATATGACAATTAAATTCTTCGTAAAGATATTATAGCACAAACACGATAAAAATTAAAGAATAAGAGAAATCAAAAAGGTCGGTTCGTAGTGCTTAGTTTAGAAAAAATTGGTGCGTAGCAAGCCATAGCAGAAAGGTTATTAACATAACAAAAAATAAAAAAAGAAAATGGCAAATCTTTAACGATAATCTTCTTAACAAATTTATTATGGCAGGGAGGTTTGCAAGTGATTTCTGCTATGGTGCTTGGTACGCACCAATGAAAGAGAGGTGAAAAAATGTTTGATAATTCTTTTTTAAATGAGGCTAAGCGATTGGTAGATGAAAACAAAGCATTAAAAGAAGAAAATGCATTACTAAGACAACAATTAAGCGGTAAAAATAATTATAGCAAGTATTGTTCACCTGCTGGCATATCTACTGCAAAACAAGTTGAAGAATTTACAGGTTTAAAACCTAGTATGGTTAGAGAACTTGGATATCGTGGTGTATTTGAAGAAATAAGAGAAGGTAAAATGGTGCGATACAAATTTAATAGTGTATTAGCATTTGTTCAAGGAAAACCAAAATTAAAGGTGATTTAGTATGAAATGTTGGCGGTGCGGTAAAAAATTGAATAAAGGGCAGGTGCATATATTGCATTTGATATGCGGTCTTGCTGTTCCAGTATGTGCTGATGACCGTCAATGTTATGCATTTATTCAAAGAATAAAAAGGAGAAGAAAAAAATGAGAATACGTACTGTAAAAAATAATCGAGGCAAGAAAACAAATTTATTTCCATGTAAAGCCAAAGATGTTCTTAAAAACTTATTAGAAATAAATAGTTTATTACTAAAAGAAGGTTATAGCAAAGATTGGCATTATAAAGCTAATGGAGAAGTATTTCCATTTTAAGAGGTGTATACAATGGATAGATTAACAATAAAAGAAGCAATTTCGTTTTGTAAACAAGGTAAAGAGGTAATATTACGTAATGATGATTATGAGGACTTAGTTTTAGTAGATTATGAAGATGGATATTTAAAAGATATTGCAGGTGATTATATAAATCCTTATAAAGATTTATTAAAAGGTGATTATTTTATAAAAAAAGTTGCTTGAAAGACAACAGGTCAAACAAGCAACCACATAAAAAAATATTTGCAATTTAAGTATAACAGAGGAAAGAAAAATGGTCAAAAAAATTGTATTTCCTAAAATTAATAATTTTACTTCTGAAGAAGTTAAACAAAAATTTTTAGAAATTCTAAAAAGTATTAAGTTAAATATCAAATATGTAAGATTAGTAAATATTAGAGAATCATTAACAGGTTTAAGATTTTATATAAAAACTAAAAACTTTTTTGCTATTGGTGAGTATGATTGTATTGCTAATATCACAATGGCTAGTAGACAAAGAATAAATACTAAAAACTATATAAGCTTCTTATATAAAAGAAATGATTTAGTAAATAAATTGTCATATTTTGTAAAGGTGGAATAAAAATGATTAAAAAAGCAAGTGAAATTATAAATACTGATAAGAAAATTAGATTGTTAATTGCAGGATATCCAGGTATAGGGAAAACGACTCTTGCTTTGTCTGCACCTAAACCACTATTGATTGATGTTGATAGAGGAACTGACAGGGTAGAAGCAAGATACAGAACAGATTTTATTCAACCTGATACTTATGAAGAATTGTTGGAGGACTTGGTACCACTTAATTTAATTGATTATGAAACTCTTGTAATAGATACAGGCGGACAACTTATAAAATTAATGTCTGCATATGTAATAAAACAAAACGCTAAAAATGGTCAAAGAGATGGTTCTCTTAGTTTAAAAGGATATGGAGCTGTTGGTAGAGAGTTTGCAAGATTTATAGATTATTGTTATTACCAATTAAATAAACATGTAGTAATAGTATTTCATGCTAAAGAAGAAAAAGATGGAGATAATACTCGTCTTAGAATTTTAGTAGAAGGACAAACAAAGGATAATGTATGGCAACCAATGGATTTAGGTGGGTTCATGGAAATGCAAAATAACGTTAGAACAATAGGCTTTACTAATTGTGAACGTTATTATGCTAAAGGAACACATGGCATACATGGTGTACTTACAATACCAGAGTTAAACGGAAATCAAAATGGATTTTTAACAAATCTTTTTCATAAGATAAATGAAAATATAAAAGCTGAAGCTAAAGAAGATGAAAAAGAGAAAAAAGCATATCAAAAAATAATAGATACTGTAAAAGAAGCAACAGAAGCCATTACAACACCAAGTGAAGCAATGGAAGTTTTAGATTTAATAAGCAATCAAAAACACATCTTAACCAGTGAAAAAGAAACGAAGGCTATACTCTTTAAAAAGACAAAAGAATTAGGTTTTAAATGGAACAAATTGAAAGGAGAATTTACAGATGAAGTATCTGATGACACAAAGTCTGCTTAGTTCTTATTTATATCAATTTAATTGTATTGATGATTATGCAGAGGAAGCTCACCAGAGCTTCCTCAATACACTTAATAAAATACCTAGTCCACCAAGTGAAGCAATACAGCGTGGTATAGATTTTGAGAAATTAGTGTATGAGTATACTGACCCTAAAAATATTACTGATATATCTACAGATGAAATAACTGCTGCTATAAATATTGCAGACTATATACAAGGTGGAAGATTTCAGTATGTAGCTAGTAAAACAATAAATGTTAATGGATTGGATTTAGTTTTATATGGAAGATTAGATGCTTTAAAAGCTGGTGTTATATATGATATCAAATATACATCAAAATATAATGTGGGCAAGTTTATAGATAGTCCACAGCATCCAATGTATTTAGAGCTTATTCCTGAAGCAAAAGAATTTATTTATTTAGTAAGTAATGGAAAATACGTTTGGACTGAAAAATATACAAGAGAGGAAACACCTTCAATTTATCCTATAATACAAAACTTTTTTGAGTATCTTAATAACATGAATTTAATGCAAGTTTATAAGAATAAATGGAAAAGTAGGTATTAATTATGGAGATAATACATGGGAAAATCATAGATATTACACCAGAGGGACTATTAATAAAAGCACCTTATACCAATATAGATAGGGCTTGCTTTCGTAAATATAGTATGGTTGATATTGGGCTTAATGATGGTAGATATATCAGTAATGAGCAAAGAAAAAAAGCTTATGCATTAATGAAAGAAATTGCTGAATGGAGTGGATATCTTCCTGAATATGTAAAAAGATTGATGAAAACTGAATTTGTAGTAAAACGAATGCAATCCTTAAATAAGGAAATATTTTCGCTATCAAGTTGCGATATGACTACTGCAAAGGAATTTATTACTTATTTAATAGATTTCATCATAGAATATGAAATCCCAACAAAACAGCCATTAAGAGAATTATGTGAGGATATTAATAAATATATCTATATGTGTTTACTTCATAAAAAGTGCTGTATATGTGGCACTAAAGCGGAATTACATCATGTAACTGCTATTGGTATGGGTAGGGATAGAACAGAGGTATTTCAAATTGGTATTCCTGTATTGCCACTATGTAGAAAACACCATATAGAATGGCATACATTAGGTAATAATACTTTTAATTCTAAATATCATGTAGAACCTTTTAAATTAACTAAAGAGATTGCTAAAAAATATAACTTAACTAAAAAGAATATAGGGGTAACAAAAAATGAGTAATGTAACTATTAATAAGATTAAATATCAGGAAAGTTCAGGTAAATTAACTATTGAATATATGAGGACAAATGAAAATAAAAAGCCATCATATCATACATCTATATTTAATGATGAACCTGCACCAGAATTTTTTACAGCATTAAAAAATTTAACTAAACCAACATTAAATATTTTAGGATTAGGAGCATTACTTATAAAACGTATAAAACCTTATGCGGTAAGTTTCAAGTATGCAGAAGATAAAACAATGTCAGCAGTTATTTCTAGCATGTTTTATGTGCCTTCTGCTGATAGAGAGATAGTAGTAAATACACCTCTTATGAAATGTCCTTCTGATGAAGTAGAAGCAAGTCAAGCTGGGTTTTTTAATCAAGAAGCGGTTGACGCTCTTTGGGCATTTGAACAAGAAGCACGCAAGTATTTAGATGGTAAGAGAAATCAAATTTCCTTATTTGGAGAAGATACTGAAGCAGAAACAACAGCTAACGATGTATCTGTAGTTGATGTACCAAAACCAAATAATGTTGTACAAATGCCAACAGTGGCACAATAAATAGGAAAAGGTGCTTGCCATAAAGACAAGCACCTATCCACGAGGTAAAAAATATGGAATTAAAACCTTTATCTTTGATAATTTCTTTTCGTTCTAATTATGCTAGTAAATTAGATAACGATACCCAGATTTTATATTGGGTATTATGGGACAAATGGAATTATCTTAGGCGACCTACTCAATTTAATATAGATAATAATACATTGATGATAGAAGCTAATTTGAAAAATTATAGTAAGTTAAATGATAAACGAAAAAAACTTATTGAAGCAGGATTGATAGAATATATTCCCAGTAAGACACGAGGTAAAAGCTCAACATATGCTCTAATAAAAAATTATGTTGAAAATGTAACACCAAACCTAAATCAAAACCTAATCCAAAACCCAAAACCAAACCCAAATACAAACCTAAAACAAAACCTAAATGAAACCCAAGAACTCAATAATAATGCGAACTCTTACGACCTCATAACAGAAAATACAAACCTAAAATCAAACCTAACTCAAAACCTAAATACAAACCCAATACCAAACCTAAAACAAAACCCTAATAAGAGTAACAGAGATATAGAGAATAATATATATATATATAATAACGCGCGTGATGATAACATTTCTCCAGCAGAAAGTCAAGTACTTATTTTCTATCAAAATCGAATCTGCTCTAATCTAGGAGGAACACCAGGAGCTAATGAAATAGCCTGTCTTAGAGAGTATGCACAAGTTTATGGAGCAGAACAAACTATACAAGCTTTAAAAAAGGCATTGCAAAGTTCTAGAAAATTGCAAGGAATATACTTTGTTAAGTATGTAGGTGGAATATTAAGAGGTTGGGCAAATTTGAAAATAGCAGGTGGTGAATCTAATGGACAATTACAATCTAGCAACCTATCAAGAACTGCAACGCAGGCTCAAAGAAAGACAGGAACAGATATCAATTGGGCAGAGCTTGATTGATGGGAAATTGGTATGTAAAGAACTAGGAATAAAATATATACCATGTGAGTTTTCTAAAAATGAAATGGCATTAGTTGATGCTATGTATAGACAAGAAAAATGTAAGATTTGTAATAAGCATGGTATTGATTGCAAAAATTGTTTTTATGTAAAAGTAGATGAACAAGCTGGTAAATATTTTATAAGCTACAGTAATTGTGAACGCTGGAAAAATTATAAACAGCAAGAAAAAATAAATAGGCTTATGGAGCAAAGCAATGTGGGGAAACTTTTTGAAGGTAAGACCTTTAATAATTTTAAAATATTGCCAGCAACAGAGAATGCTTATAATGATTGTTTAGATTTCTGTACGAATTATATTCCTAAATGTAGGGGATTGAGGTTACACGGTAGATATGGGTGTGGTAAAACACATCTTGCAGCAGCTATATTAAATAATTTATTAAAACAAAATATACCAAGCATGATGATTGTTACAGCAAATTTATTTGATTGTATAAAACAAGGCTTTAATGACAAAGAAAAAGCTTTAATAGCAACGGAATTAGTAAATAAAGCTAAACAAGTTGATGTATTAATTCTTGATGATTTTGGAGCAGAAAAAGATAGAGATAGCAACGGAAATTTAAAAATGGTGGGTAGTTGGGAACGTGAAAATTTATTTTTGTTAATAAACACTAGATATGAAAATAATCTTACAACGATAATAACAACTAATTACAATATGCAAGAACTATTTGAATTATTTGGAGAACGAATAATGAGTAGAATTGCAGAAATGACAATATCTGTTGGAATGAAAGGTGCAGAAAATTATCGTATAAGATTAGCACAGGTGGTATAACTATGAAAAAGATATGCATTTGTGGTAAAGAGTTTGAGAGTAAAACAGGTAAAGCAAGATATTGTTCACAAAAATGCAGGTTTAAGGGATATTATCAAACACATAAAGAGTTATGGCATTTCAATAGCATTAAAAATGAAAATAAAATAGCAAAAAAAGAGCAGAAAAAAATAGATGATGAAAAAAATGCTATGTTGCAAAAGCGAAGAAGTGATATTGATTTATTAAAAAAAAGAACGGGAATAGATAATCATGCACTTGTAGCTTATTACTATGATACAGATAAAATAGATGAACTATTGAAGATAGCTAAATATAGACAAGATAATGGATTGATAAAAATTAGGAATAAAGATGAACAGAGAATAGTTAAATCACATGGTGGGAAAATCACAGGCGGATTTGATTATTTTATGATATCGACAATATAGAAGGGATTTTAAAGATATGAATAATACACCATTTTCTTTTATTTTATTAGGTCAACCAGCAACTAAGAAAAATAGTGCAACAATGATAAAAATTAAAGGAAAGAAAAAAGAGATGCCTTCTCTTGTACCTAGTAAGGCTTATAAAAAGTATGAGATTAGTTGTAAAAAACAATTAATAAAATCTTATGCTCCTGATAGATTGCCACATTATACAATGCCAGTACAACTAACATGTAAATATTATCTACAGGACAAAGCACATTATCCTGACCTTGTAGGATTAATGCAAGCTACGGCAGACATTCTATCTGATGAACAAAAAACTATAAATGGTAAGAGGCAAACTACTTGTACATGGCTCTTATCTGATGACAGGATAATAAAAAGCTGGGACGGTACAGAAATAGCAGGATTAGATAAACATAATCCTAGAGTGGAGATAACGGTAACTCCATTAATTACAGATATTACAACCGAAACAGACCCATATATAATTAAACAGCTTCAGGGAGAAAATAATTTGTTTGAGTGATGTGTCGTGGATGAAGAAATATTTTTAAAAGAATGTGAAGAAAAAGTAAGCATAGAAGCGGATTATATACTTAAAAATTTAGAAAAACTAGCTGAAAAAGAATGTCTTGAATTTGACTGCGTAGTATTAGAATTCAGAAAACAATTTAATAGAAAACTAGAAGAACGAGGTTTTGAGGAATGAGATGAGTTTTCAAGAAAATCTAAAATATTATAGAGAAAAATCAGGTTATAAAACTGCTAAAGATTTTGCTGATGTTTTAAATATTCCGTATACTAGCTATATTGCTTATGAAAATAAAGGTCGTGAGCCAAAATATGAAATGCTTTGCAAAATAGCCGACTTATTAGAAGTATCTACAGATGATTTATTAGGACGAAAAGAGCCACGATTAAAAGATAATTTAATGAAAATAAAAAATAAAGTTATGTTAGAAGTAAATAAGCAAAATAAGCAGTGGGGCGATGAAAGTGAGCTAACACCTCATCAATGGCTCGGACTAATACAAGAAGAGGTTGGAGAAATAGCTCAATCAGTTAATGAAACATATTTACCTAACATATACAAAAAGAAATATATCAGGCTGTTGCACTTTTGATAAGGTTTTCCGAGAAAATAGAAGGTGAGTAATATGCAGTGTAACCAACGATATTATGAAGCTGATATAGGTTTTATGTGTTGGATTAATAAGAAACCATGTAATAAAAATAACTGTACATTAAAACATAGATTTGCAAAAGAATTTTCTAAAAAAGTAGTAAAGGAGCTTAAAAATGAAAATATTAAAGGTTTATATTAATAAAAATATTGGTCAAACCACAGTATTAGAAATTGAGGTAGATGATGATATTACCGAAGATGAAGCAGATGAAATAGCCAAAGATGAATTTTTTAATGAGTGTAGCTATGAATGGGAATTACTAGATGGACAAAAAGGAGAAAATAATGGAAAAACGCAATCATGAGCATTATCTGGATATTACACCTCATGAAGCATTATCAAAGAAGGTTAAAAGTAGACATAATTTTTTCTATGTTTTTTGTCGTAGAGCTTTTAGACGAGCTAATGTAGAACTGATGAAACGTTTGCATATAAAAATATTAAGAATTGATTTCTGGGATATGGAAACAGATAATAAAAAAGTAATGAAGGTAGGAAAGTATGAATAATAATGGACCTAAGTTGGTAAGAATACCATTAAAGACAGAACAAGAATTTTATAAAAGAAATATTCCTATAATCAAAATTGCAAGTATTATATTGTGCTTGATAGCAACTACAATATTTTTAATAGGATAAATCCACTAATTAGGATAGCTAAAATAAAGCTATCCTTTTAGTGTTTATATGAAATAAAGGAGTATAGAAATAATGACTAAAATAGATGAAGCAAAAGAATATTTACAACAGGTATATAAGGCTAAACAAGTATGTTTAAGATGTAATGCAGATTTAGAAGAATTACGTGCAACATCTATTATGTTAATTCCCTCATATAAAGAACGTACAGGTTTTAGTAATATAAAACATGATACCAGTGATTTTATATCTAAATTAGAACAACAGGAAGAAGAAATGGAAAGATTAAAATTAGAATGGCTAAATAAACGTATAGAAATAAAATCTTTTTTAAACAACATAAATATGAGCGAAAATATTAAGAATGTACTTATTTTACGTTATGTTTCTCTTAGAAAATGGGAAGAAATTGCTTGTTCTATTAATTGTTCATTTAGATGGGTGCATACATTACATTCTCAAGGATTATCCATTGTTGCAAAAAAAATAAAAAATTAGTTCACTAAAGTTCACTAAAATTCATAGAAGTTCATACTTTAATTGTGATATAGTTATACTTGTTAAAGAAAAAGATAAACCGTTGGTAAAAATACTAGCGGTTTTATTGTTTTATAAGTTTATCTTGTATAAATATTGGTATATACCCATATATTTTAATAATAATATGTATTTTTATAATTTATATTAGAATAATAGCCTTCATGTTGCAAAATTTATGTAATATGCTATACTAAATATAGGCAAAACATGATAAATTGTCATATGGACAGCAAAACCCCATGAAGCTCGCACCTTCATGGGGTTTCTTGCGTTATATAGCTAACGCTGAAGCTAGGCTAGTTGCCACATAAAACCGAAAGAAGCTTATCTAACCCTTTGCAAATATAGTAGGCAACTATACTTGCCATGACAGCTTCTAAAAACATGATAAATTTTGACATATGGACACCTCCTAACTGTTACCAGTATAGGAAGGGCAACGAGAGATATTATAACATATAAACATATTTAAAGCACCTAAATAGGTGCTTTTTTTATACCCAAAAATAAGGAAAGGAAGTATAGTTATGGATGTTAAGATTACTTATAAAGCAACAGATAAAATAGTTCCATATGAAAATAATCCTAGGCTGAATGATGAGGCTGTTGAAGCAGTAGCAAATAGTATAAAACAATTTGGATTTAAAGTTCCAATAATAATAGATAGTAGTAATATAATTGTTGCTGGTCATACAAGATTGAAAGCTGCTAAACTTTTGGGTATGGATAAAGTACCTTGTATTGTAGCTGATGATTTAACGGAAGAACAAATAAGAGCTTTTCGTTTGGTAGATAATAAAGTGTCTGAATTAGCTGATTGGGATTATGAGAAATTAGAAGAAGAATTAGCTAATATTAATAGTATTGATATGAATATTTTTGATTTTGATATGTCAGAAATAAATGATATTGTTGAACACTTAGATGAAGATATAGTATGTGATTCAGAATTAGAAAAAGTTTCACTTAGTGAAAAATTTTTATTTACACCAACATCTGTATTAAATACAAGATGTGCACAATGGCAAGAAAGAAAAAGAGCATGGTTTAAGTATGGCATTAAATCTGATTTATCAAGAGAAAATATTAAAACGACAGGTAGTGCAGCAGGTTCAGTACCTAGATTTTATGAATATAAAGAGAAATGTGAGAAGGAAATAGGTCGTAAATTATCAGTTGCAGAGTTTACAGATAATTATTTGCATAAATACATGAAAGAAGATAGTTTATTAAAATTTACTAATACAGGTGGGATATTAAGTGTATTTGACCCTGTCTTATGTGAGTTAATGTATTATTGGTTTAGTTTTGATAAAGCAAAGATTTTAGACCCATTTGCAGGTGGTAGTGTAAGAGGTATTATTGCTTCAAAATTGAACAGGCAATATACAGGAGTTGATTTACGAAAAGAACAGATAGAAGCTAATATAAATCAGGGTGATGAATTATTATCCACAGATGATATAAAACCTAAATGGATATGTGGAAATAGCTTAAATATAGCTAAACTTGCAAAAGGCGAATATGATTTTATATTTAGTTGCCCGCCTTATTATGACTTAGAAATATATAGTGATGATAAAGAAGATTTAAGTAATCAAACTTATGAAGATTTTTTATCTATGTATAGAAAAATAATATTTGATAGTGTTAATATGCTTAAAGATAATCGTTTTGCATGTTTTGTTGTTGGAGATATTAGAAACAGAAAAACTGGCATGTATAGAAATTTTGTATCAGAAACTATAGCTGCATTTCATAATGCAGGAATGGAATTATATAATGAAATAATTTTATTAACAACATTAGGTTCTTTACCAATTAGAATGGGGAGAGGTTTTTCAATAAGTAGAAAAGTAGGTAAAACACATCAAAATGTATTAGTTTTTTATAAAGGAGACCAGAAGAAAATAAGAGATTTATATGGTGATATAGATATTCTAGAAATATCCAGTGAAGATCTGGACATTTAATAGTACTTACCTTAACATATCAAGCACAAGGAGATGATGATATGTTAGAAATAATAAAACAAAGAGCATTTGAAGCTAGATGTGCATACAAAAAAGGTTTGATTACAAGAGCAGAAGCAAAAACAGATATTGAACCATATATAAAATTATTTAATAATAGGAGCATGGAAATTGCTAAGAAATACAATATGAAACCAAAAAAAATAACATTTGCAGGTTTTATTAGATAGGTAGGTTTAGAAACCTACCTTTTTTATTTGGAGGA